>ERZ837487.533-NODE-533-length-56202-cov-9.654461_pt1 | contig 56202 bp, 49 predicted proteins | sample MGYA00519911_ERZ837487 | MGnify/ENA primary metagenome ERZ837487 (study PRJEB31850, sample SAMEA3708818) | human gut metagenome | biome: human gut; feature: human-associated habitat; material: faeces | place: China | collected 2014 ... | reverse complement strand
CTTTGAAAAGGTCGACCAAACTTTTATAATTGCTTGATAAAGCAATCAGCTAAACAATAATTTATCTTAATGAATATTATTTTCAAAACTGAAAATAATAATATCGGTGATGAAAAATGTATAAAGATATGCCGTTAGGCTTTGTAAATGCACTTGCAAAAAATGAAAGTGCAATGTCAAAATTTGCTCAAATGGAAAAAGACGAAAAAGAAATCGTGCTTGAAAAAGCGCACAATGTTTCATCCAAACAGGAAATGCAAAACCTCATCAACAGCATAGGCTCATAACTAAAGACGGTCTTTCGACCGCCTTTTTTCTTAAAATAATTTACAAATTTGAACTGTTATCAAAGCGTTTTCGTAAAAGTTTTAAAGCCTTGGTTTCAATTCTGCTTACATACGAACGGGAAATATTCAGTTTCTGTGCAATCTTTTTCTGCGTAAGCGGCTCGCTCCCGTCAAGTCCGTAGCGCATAACAATTATCATTTTTTCCCTTGGTGAAAGTTCTTCATTAATAAACTGACTGAGCTTTTTACTGTTGAGTTGAAAATCAATCTGCTCAAGTATATTGTCATCAACCGCCATTATATCAAGCAAAGTCAGCGGATTTCCGTCCTTATCGCTGTCAATCGCTTCGTTGAGTGAAATATCCTGCGCCGTCTTTTTAGCATTACGAAAATGCATTAATATTTCATTCTCGATACATCGTGACGCATAACTTGAAAGCTTAATTTTTTTGCTTATGTCATAGGTATTTATCGCTTTTATAAGTCCGATAGTGCCGATTGACACAAGATCATCTTGTTCACTCTGATTGCCGTAATATTTTTTTATAATGTGTGCCACAAGCCTTAAATTATGTTCAACAAGAATATTTCTCGCCTCTATATCCCCTTTTGCACTCCGCACAAGATACTCGTGCTCCTCTTTTTCGGAAAGAGGTTTTGGAAAAGAGCCGTTTCCGCAGATATGAAGAATAAAAAAGCAAAGGTACTGCCCCAGAAAATTAATTAATTCAATCAAAAAATCACCCCTGACAATGCTTATAATCGGATTTATACCTAATTATAAGTATTCAGTCAGGAGTGAGATTTTGCTTGTACCCACCTAAATATCGTAAGAAATAATTTTTTTATTCTTAATTACAATTTCTTTGTTGCAAATTTCTTTTGCCGCCATTTTATGAGAAATCAAAATACAAGTTTTATCTTTGAGTGTTTTAAGATTTTTAAGCAGTTGAACTTCTGTTTCGGCGTCAAGTGCCGAGGTTGCCTCATCAAAAATAATAATCGGAGAATTACAGTAAACCGCTCTCGCAATCGCAATTCTTTGTATCTGACCCTCCGACAAGCCCTTTCCGTTCTCACCCACGACAGTATCAAGTCCATTTGGCAATCTGCTGATAAAATCATAAGCGCAGGCAATTTTCGCAGACTCAATAATTCTTTCGTCATCGGGATTATTCGACACAAATGCAATGTTATCTCTGATTGTACCCGAAAGCAGAAAATTACCTTGCGGTACATACGAAAACATACATCTTATATTTTTATCGACAAACACATTTTCTCCGTTTGAAAGTGAAAGATAAATCTCGCCTTTATCGGGTGAAATTACATTAAGCAAAAGCTTTGTAAGCGTACTTTTGCCTATTCCCGAAATTCCCGCAAGCAATGCAAAATCACCTTTTTTTAGCACAAGACTTGTATTTTCAAGCACATTTTCCCTGCCGTAGCTGAAAGTAATATTATCAAAAACTATTTTTTCTGTCTTATCATACAGCTTTTCGGTATCGATTGCAGAATTATTTACCACATCTTCATTATCGAGATTTTCAATATCCATAAGTCGCTCCGCACTTGCAAGAGCAGAATAATATGACGGCAAAATACTGCTGATACCACGAACAGGGCCTTGAATTTGCGACACAAGTGCAAGCATAGAAGTCAATACACCGTATGTAATGGTATGGTCGCTGATTGCAAAAGCACCCCAAATTAAAGCATACATATATCCGAGGGCAAATATAAAAGAAAATCCGGTTGTGGCAACTATAGAGATATAATTTCTTTTTCGTTTTATTTTAAAATTATTCTGTTGCAAATTCATAGCATTTTCAGACACCTTATTTTCAGCGCTAAAAACTTTTACCACAAGCAGACTTGAAAAAATCTCCTGAAAAAACGATCTTGTCTTACCATCAGATTCCTGTACCGCCTTATGCAATGTTTTCATTTTTGACTTAAAAAGCAGCACAACAACAAACATCAGCGCACCGCCGAAAACAAAAACAAGGCAGAAAGTTTTATCAATAGCAAACAGTACAACAAAAACACCAACCAATTTTACGATAAAATACACCATATTCGGCACTATAGAAATAATCGAACTGACTAAAACCGACACATCGCTTGTTATTCTGTTAAGTAGTTCGCCGGTGTGTATGCTTGAAATCTCATTATATTTTTTTCTGATAATATTATCGAAAATATCTTGTTTTATAGAAATTTCAAGTTTTGATGATACATTGAAAGTCAGCACCTTACTTATAATTCTTATGACAAGCTGTGCGATCGTAAGTGAAATAAGTATAATTGCGAAATACACAATTCCGCCGACATCAGAGTTAACCGCCGAATCCACAATACCCCTCGACAAAGTAGCAACCGCAACACCGAGATATGCCATTCCGCCGAAAATAACAGACATAATTATAATACCGAAAACCTGTGGTTTGGCTTTTTTTACTATCCACTTATTGGTTTCGGAATCAAGTATTTTTTTCAGCTTTTCCATAGCTATCTCCTGTCAGTTAAAAATTTTTCGCAAATTTCCGCCGATTCAATATTCATATTGCATTTTAGCAAATAGAAATAATTTTCCTTAATCAACTTATCAGCCGTATTTAACATATATCCCGCATATTCATCATCAAGAGAAAATTTAATCGTATTTTTATATATTCTTGAAAAAATACTGTTTTTGTCAAGGACTTCAATACTGTTCTCCTCTGCCCTTTCAAGAAAAATAATGCCGCCGAGTTTTGCACGGATATTTTTATTTATGCCCGTTCCACCGTCAAAAGGCGAACCGTATACATACCAATCATTGTCAATAAATCTGATAATCGGTTTATCATCATTGATTATCTGTACATTTTCAGCGCCGAATTTTTTTATCCACAGTTTTGTGTGCGTTGACTTGCCCACTCCCGAATCGGCAGAAAAAAGATACGCTTTGCCTTTATAAAGGATTGCAGACGAATGGAGAAATATTGCATTATATTTCAGAATTTTTTTATTGAAAACATCTGACATAAAAATACATTCCAATTCACCGATAGAAAAGAGCATATTCTCGTTGTATTTTTCACGCAGAAAATCTTCTTTGACTGCAAGTTTAATTTGAGCAGGTTCGTTGCCCGAATACTCATAATTCTTTGCTTTTTTTTTAAATGTCGGAAATTTAGGTCTTATATCGCTTATAATATCAGCAATTTTGTAAATCGGCATAACATCACCAAATTTTATTATATAACAAAATCTAAAAATAAGCAAGAAAAAGCACAGATGTTGCCACCTGTGCTTAAGTTTAATAATTTAGTTTTGACCGTGAGCGATAAATGTCTGAATTGTTGTAGCATCAATTACATCAATAATTCTGTCCTTGTTAAAGTCGGCAGCCTTAACAGCGTCATCTGTTAATACAGACTCACCTGCAATGTAACGCTGTAGAAGTGTTACATCATTAACATCTATCTTGCCGTCAAGATTAACATCACCGTACAAAGTTTTTTCGTCAAGTGCAACAAAGTTAATTCCGTTTTCTTCTGCATAAGTTTGAGCATAAGAATTTGTATAACCGAAAATTGTAAGTTTATCGCAATTCAAAAATGCTTTGTCAGAAATATTTTTAACTGTTTTCGGAATAACGACTTTTTCAAGAGAGGTACAGCCTGCAAATGAAAAATCCGAAATTGTACCGACAGAATTAGGAACAGTAAACTCTGTTAAAGAAGTGCAGTTCTGAAAAACCTGTCCGTTAATTACAGAAATATTAGAGCTGATGTTAATGTCAGTCAAAGAAGTACAACCCATAAATGAACCGAAACCGATTTTATCAAGTGTACTCGGAATATTGACTGATTTTAAAGATGTACAGCCCGCAAACGAAAACTCGCCTATAGCGTCGATTGCCTTAGCGTTTGCAAATGATACAGATTCAATATCTTTATTATTCGTAAAAGCAGAATCGGCAATTTCCAATACGGTAAAGGAAGAAAGTTTGTTTGGAACTGACACATTTTTATCAGTGCCTGTATATCCGTAAATTCTACAATTGAAATCGCTTGTCGGCAAATATTTAAAACCGCTTTCTTCAAAAAAAGTTGCAGCATTTGCAGATACAACAGCAGACATTGTGAATATTAATACAAGCATAACACTTGCAATTCTTACGAATTTTTTAGTTTTCATAACAAATTACCATTCTACATCAGCACCATCAGTAGCAATAACATCAGGGTTGCTCTGTTTAATTCTTTGCAATTCAACATCATCATTCTCACTGTCAGCGAGAATATTCTCAAATGAGAATTTAGTTACTTCAACTTCAGGTGAAGAATAAAACTTTTTGTTTTTCATTCAAATACCTCCATAAGTATTTTAACGGCAAGGCAGATTTTACTCTGCCCTGCCAAAAATTCAAATCATCAAACTGTGGCGTCAGGACCTAAGTTGATGTTTGCTAAGTCAGAAGTAATATATGTAAGGTTACCGATATCATACATATTCATATAAACAGGATCACTTAAGTAAATCTTTCCTGAAACTGTATCATAAATATATGAGTAAACCTTCATAACATTCTGCTGTGATGTTTCACTGTTCTTGAATCTTAAATAATACTCAATTCTGTTCTTTACAGAAATATTAGAGTTATTAATCTCATATTTGTAAACATTTCTTTCAGCACCGTCCATTGTGTAAGTGCCTACCTTACCGTTTGCAGTTGCAGCCTTTACCAAATTGCCAATATCATCTTTATTAGAAGTTGTTTCATAAGACTTGAGATCATTAATATCGTTATATTTTGCAACGACTTCAAAGGTAACTCCAACCTTGATATTAGCATTATTCTTGATGAGTTCCTGATCCTTATCAAAGCTGAGAGCAAAGTCTGTGTAGAGGTAATCAGGGTTTGAACCGCCCTCATTAAGACTACCGTCACCCTTTACACCGTCGCCTGTTGTCCACTGGTTTCTTGTGTACTCAAGGAGTCTGATGCTTGCCTGAGCCTCTTTAATATCGTCCTTAGCAAATCTGCCTGCATAAACAGGAACTATATAATAATTCTGATAGCTGATGTAGTTATATTCCTTAGAATATGACTTAGAAATAAGATTCTTATAACCATCAAGTTTTGTAAGAGCAGTTAATCTCTGTGACATATCCGTAGCAGGAGCATCTAACATATAAGCTTTTACTGCGTCGCTGTACTTTTTAGCCTCATCTATGTTATCAAAGATAGCCCAGAAGCTGAATTCATATTCAGTAGTGCCGGAATAATTGAATTTTTCAGGGAATTCAGTTGTACCTGTCTTGTAGAGATAATCACCGTTCGACGACTTAGCTAATTCGCCATACTTAACAATAGCAGGCTGTGTCCATTGACCAGCAACTGTCAAAGCAGAAATATTAAGATCAACAGTGGTTGTGTTAGCCGATACTGTTGCAACATAACCGTTAATAGTCGCCTTATCCATATCCCACCTAATTTCTTCTCTGTAGTTTGAAACAAACGGAGCTTTCTTTGTGATGAATGCTTTGCTAAGCTGTTCTTTATTCTCAAGACCGGCAGCTACATTCTCAGCCCACATTTCCTCTAACTCAATACCTGATACTTTATCCTTAATAACATAACTCTGTTCACCGTTAAGTCTTGTTTTATAAGTGTAAGTAATCTTGTATTCGAGTGGATTTGATGTGATATTTGAATAGAACGGAATGTTTGACTTTTTAAGTTTGTAAGAAACACTGCCGTCGGTGTTATCGATTTTTTCAAACAATGAGCTAATTGCACGCTCTACACTGTAAGTTTGCTCACCTGTACCTGTAAAATCTTTATTATAACGTACAGGTTTGTCACTACTGTAACCTTCATAGAAGCCTTCTACTGTATCGTTACCGTAAGGTACGGTTCTAAGTGTAAGACGAATGATATATGTGCTTGTATAAGTAACATATTTTGAAGGAATTACAAGGTTACCTGATGTTTCGTCAATAGAAGCCTTAACATTATTTGCGCTGTCTATGATGTCTGCTTTAATGAAAGTTTTGCCATAAGCAGAACCGTCAAGCAATGTGTGTGAAAGTGTTAATGTGCCGCTTGGTGTATTAATGAAACGAGCAACATAAGTTGCGTTGTTTGTCATTGGGATGTCAGTATCGGACTCATTAGTAATGAATGAATAACCGTCAGAGGTCTTAAGGTACCAGCCAAGGAAATAGTAATTAGCATTGGCGTCTGTTTGAGCATGAACACTGAAGTTACCGCCGTCGACTTCACCCTGACAAGTTGTCTTGCCGTTGTAATCGGCATTTGTAAAGTAAGCCTTAGCACCTGTTTTTTCACCGACATTGCTGTCTGCTACAAATGCGTCTTCGATAAACGGAGAAGTATCGTCTGCTCTGTACTCAATCTTAACATTAGCGGAAATCTTCTGAGCTTTCTTAGAGAAATACCAACGACCGTCAGCACGAGTACCCTTATCGAAACCGTCAAATTTTGACATTTCATAAGCAATCTTTACAGGTAAACCGGCATATTGCTGCTTAAGTTTGTTATAAGCTACCTGATAAGCAGAGTCAACCTTGGTCTCATCAATAAGGCTAGAACAGTTGATTGTAGTAATGTATGTACCGTCAGGGGCATATACTGACCACTCAGTAGCATATTTACCAATATTTTCATTATTCTTATAACCGTCAGATATTACTGTAAGATGCTTGCTGTCATATTCAGCAGTCCAATCTTTTGAAAGAATATTTCCAAAGATGTCAACGATATTACCATAGTAATCCTTAAGCGGTTCAAGTTCGTCCGGATTATAAGTAGAGTTGGTTAAATTGTCCTTAGGGGCATTATCTATTGTAGTTCTGTAACGGAAGTCGAAGATAATATTATCTACATCCGCAGTTTCAGAAAGTTTGTAGAAGTCATCATAGTCATAGGTCTGGCAGTTAAATTCACTGTCATCTTTCGTATTTGAGAAGCTCTGTTTATGTATATCGTCCCAGAAGTAGTTGTTCAATGTAATACCGGATACCGTATTGGCTTTATTACCATTAAGGTACTTAGGAATCTGCATTGAATATTTACCACCCTCATATACCAAAGGCTGACCGGGATAACCGCCAAGCGCATTCTTTGTTAGAGAATTAAATTCGTCCTTTTCTACGCCGTTTGTGTACCAAGCCTGAACAGCAACTGTGTTGCCCCACTTAGCCTGTACTGTTTCGTCAAAGCCCTCTACATAGAAAGTTACTGTATCAGTATCATCAATGTAGTAGTAAATAGGTGTGATTTCTATTCTGCTGCCCTCAAAATCTTCAGGAATGGTATATTCACAAGTATATACACCGTCTGTGGTATCTGCCTGTGAAGCATCGATAATACCGTATGAATAACCGTTGATTGAGAAAGCCTTTACAAAATATTTTTCTCTGTAGCCTTCGCCAATAGTAGTTGTAATCTTGAGTTTAGTACCGACTTTTGCATATGCTGTATCGTAATAATCTTTTTTAGCATATTTAGTCAAATCAGCCGTATTTTCTGCTGTAAGTACAGTGTCTGCCATATCAGCATACTTCTGATATGTAGCTCTGATAGTACCGTCTTTAGCAAATACTTGAACCATTCCCTCTACACCACTTGTAGGAAATACCTCGTAAGTTGTAGCCTTTGAAGAGTCAGTTGAACTCTCAACAATGTCCTTACCGTCGTAGTAACCGAGGTTAATCTTTACACTTGAAATAGTACCTACATAAGCATCACGTACTTTAAACTTTGCGAAAACTGCTTGTACACTTTGGCCTTGACCTGTCTTAGGCAACCAATGATCGCTTTGGCCGCATTCAAGTTTTTCACTATCAGATAAAGTTTTAGATTTATTGTAATTTTCATACGCATATTCCCATGATGTTGACTCACCTTTTGAATTAGAAATCATAAAACAATATTCTTTAGAGTCGTCAAAGTTCGACTCGTCAAAGTAAGCATACACCTGATTATCTGAATTATAGTAAAGGTTAAGATACTGTGTGAAATCACTCGGTTTTGAACTGCTGTCGCTGTAAATAAGGTAAAGATTCGGAATCAATGTACCGGTATTTTCTCCGGCTTTTGTAACCTTAGGAGCAACTGTGATTGCCTTTGCAGGCATTGAGAATGTAAATGTATAAGTATTGCCGCTTGTAGAAGTTGTTACTGTTGCACTGTCAACAGCAAGAGAAGCTGTGTAACCAGATTCTACTGTAACAGTTACAGTTACAGGTGTACCCACTGCTAATGTAGTTTCTGTAGGATCAATACTTGCACTTACTACGCCCTCGCCTGTAGGAGCTGTGTATGTAACAGAGTATTTGACATCTGTCTTTACCTTAAATGTAGCAGAAACAGTTACATTGCTTGCAGGCATTGTGTAAGTGCCGTCAGTGTTAGGCTCAATAACATTACCGTTTGCATCTTTTACAGTAACAGTATCAAGCACATAACCGTCATTCGGTGAGGCTGTTACTGTAAATGTCTTGCCTGCCGCAAGTGAGGTTGCAGAAGTAGTAACTTTACCGTTTTCAGGAGTTTCTGTTGTTATTATGTAAGTTGTTATAGGAGCAGTATAAGTTTCCCATTGATTTGTTGAGTTATTATACATCTTACCTACATTTAATGTTAAGTCTCCGGTCTGACTATCACAAGTGGCAGCAGTGGCAGAACCTTGAGATCCATATCTGAAAATGATATCGGTATAATTTGATAAATTATTATTCTCATATTTATAAATCTTATTACCGTCACTGTCAGTGCTGACATATGTCATAACAGGAGCACTAGCCCAATCTGTAAGATTACCTTTGTCATTCCAAATATAAGCAAAGAAACTTTCATTCCAGTTAGCAGCATTTTTTAAATATACTACATTGTTAGCTACCGGTTCTGTCGGTTCTGTCGGTTCTGTCGGTTCTGTACTGCCATATGTTGACCAAGTACCGCCAAAAGAATAAGATTGCTGAGTATCATGATGAACTGAATTTTTAGTTAAAGTAAATAAATTATTTTTACCATCATAAGTTTTACCTAAAGTACAACTAACAGCATAAACATCATCATAGCCCCGAATATCATTACTCCAAAAAGATACTTTTCCAATATTTGAAGATGTTGTAACAGTTACTTTATAGATATTAGAATTATCTATTTGTGTCATTTGGTACCAAGTATCCCTCGATGGACTATAATTGCCTTTAGTTATAGCTGACGAATCAATTTCAGATGATTCGTAATTCTCATTGCCTGTACCAACAACAGACATATATATAGTACTTGGATTCGCAAATTTATCAGTAGCATTACTAATATCAAGATAAAAGTCTGTATTAGCAGGGATTTCTACTGCATTCGAAGTAACCATACCGACAAGCATAGTCGAAAGCATCATCATAACAGCAAGCACAATAGAAATCGACTGTTTGCCAATACGCTTGAAATTCGTTTTCATTTTTATTACCTCCATTAAAAAAATTGAAACATATGAGCCGAATAAGTCTGTACCGTCCGAGAGGGAAGTTTTGCTTTGACGGCGACCGCTTTTACCGACTGACCTTCGGTGAATTTGCTGTATTCGGCAGTCAGACCATATACTAACCCATAATTTTATTCCTTTATATTATAACATTTTTAGGTTTTTATTTCAATATTTTTTTGATGTTTTGTCGATTTTGACATTTCTTTTTTAATTATATACAAAATAAATATATAATTATTGTGCAATAATAATATTTTAAATTACTTCAAAGAATTATAATTTTATAAATTTTTTATAATAAAAAATTTTTGATATCAATATGCATAATTTGCATTGGTTTTGCAGTTATTTATTATAACCGCACTTTTTTAGCAATATTTTTCACAATAAAGCATTATAACAAAAGAAAAAGCCTTGCCGAATCGACAAGACTTTTTAAAATTATGGCGGAGAGAAGGGGATTCGAACCCCTGGTACGGTGATTACCGTACACATGATTTCCAATCATGCTCCTTCGGCCAGCTCGGACATCTCTCCAAAGACAATGATTATTATATCAAATAGAAAAGTGAAAATCAAGACTTTTTTCAAATTTATTGATACTTTTACTCACTTTCTCTGATTGCCTTATTAATGTAGTTAAGCACACGCTTTTTGTCAGCGCTCCACATGGGTGCGACAAGAATATTTTTGTCGCCGTCACCTGTAAGACGATGTATTACTGTTGTTTTTGGAATAGCTTGCAGGCATTTTACAAGTATATCCGCATATCGCTCAAGCGACAGAACGGGCACATTGCCCTTTTCGTATTCATCGCATAAGTCGGTATCCTTTAATATGTGCAAAAGCTGTAACTTAATTCCGTCGGAACATTTGCCCGCATATTCAGCACTCTGCACTATCATATCTTCCGTTTCGTTAGGCAAACCGATTATAATGTGCGTTATTACGCTTATACCCTCCTTGTGCAGGCGCTTAACCGCATCATCATACACGCTTAAGTCATATCCACGGCGAATATAGTCTGCCGTGCTTTTATGAACTGTCTGCAAGCCGAGTTCCACCCACACAGGCTTTATTTTATTAAGTCTTGAGAGCAAATTTACGGTTTTGTCAGGCAGGCAGTCTGGACGGGTAGCGACCGACAAAGCGACAATTTCATCGGGTTCTATAGCCTCGGTGAAAATTTTTTCAAGGTACTCAACGGGCGCATATGTATTTGTAAACGGCTGAAAGTAAGCAATAAATTTTTTACAATCGGTTTTTCTGCCGATTCTCTCTTTAGCCTCCCGAATTTGCTCGGTTATGCTGTGGTTTCTGTCGGCGGAAAATTCTCCCGAACCTCCCCTACTGCAAAAAATACACCCCCGTGTGTCTATTTTGCCGTCACGGTTAGGGCAAGTCATACCGCCGTCAAGTGAAATTTTATATACCTTTTCGCCAAAGGTGTTTTTTAAATATTCGTTTAGAGAATAATAATACATAACTGCTCCGTTTTCGGTAAAACGCAAAATGACCGACTGTGTCGGTCATTGCATTAGTTAAAAAATTTAGAAGAGGAAAATCTATGAAAACTTCTTGTTAACTTTATTGTGCTTATATAATAACCTGCTTTTGTGACGATTATATGAATAGAAGTACAAAAAGATGTGAAACTTTGTGTGATTTTTTAAAAATCTTAATTACAGCTTAGAATACAGCTTGATATACTCAAGAAATTTTGCTGAAATTTCGTCTTCAAGTTTTTCAAATTCTTTGTCAATGCCGCCGTTAAAAAATTGCTTGGTATGAATTTGCATTGCGAATTGTAAATGTAAACATAGTTTATCTAAATAATTCCATATCAGAATTATATAAATCCTCTCTCGTAATATCGGCGTAAAATTCTTCGCCCGCAGCATTTTCCAAAGCCTTGATAATAAGGTTCGGATTTGCGTTGTCGGTACTGCCTGCGGAAAGTACAATTTCAAGCTCGGCAAAATCACATTTTTCCGATAAAGAATAATTTTTAATACTTTTCTTTAAATCAACAGTCTTGTAACCCGACTTTGACTTCTTTTCAAGCATAATTTCTTCGCTTTCCAAAAGTTCTTTCAGTGCGGTATATACTTTATCAGAGTTAAGATTATCACTGCTTATTTTCATATTAAACCTTGCATACGCAATTTTTCCGGCTTTCATAATCGGCTCTGTAACCGCAAAAACCCTTATGCCCTGCGGCAGGCAGGCATTAAGATTGTTGATTAATTCTTCATCGGAAATATCTTCAATCAATTTTATATCCATACACTCGTTAATTCCTCTGAATCCGAGTGAAAGCGGCAGAGGAAAAGTTGCGAACGGGTGCGGATTAAATCCCTCGGTATGCCATATCGGAGCTTTGCTCTTGTGCAATGCTCTTAACATACAGCGGTTAAGGTCAAGGTGCGATATATAACGGCACTCGTTATCTTTCTTAAACCAAACTCTTGCGTTTTTCAAAGCACACACCCTCCCCGTATTTTGCCGCACCGCAGTTGTTGCACTTCAAACGACAATGCGGTGTTGTTGTATTTTCATATGCTTTTTTACATTCTTTAATAAGATAATCCTTAGTTACGCCGTAGTCAAGGTGATCCCACGGAAATACCTCGTCAAACGAGCGCTGACGGTTTGCGTAGAATGTCGGGTCAATGCCGCACTCTTCAAAAATATCAAGCCATTTCTGCAAGTCAAAGCAGTCGCCCCAACCGTCAAAATGAAAACCTTTTTCGCAGGCAATTTCCATTGCTTTACACAGCTTTCTGTCACCACGGGCAAATACCGCCTCAAGGTAACTTGTGTCGGCATCGTGGTAATTAAACTGAATCTTGCGGGTTGTAATGCTTTCTTTGATATGCTGTTGTTTAGCGTGCAAAGTAGGGATTGTGTCCTGTCCGTGCCACTGGAACGGCGTAAACGGTTTTGGCACAAATGATGACGCAGAAACTGTTACTCTTACACCCTTTCCCTTTGGCTTATTCGGGCAATTATAATAAGTATCGACTACAGCCTGTCCGAGGTCGGCAATTGCCTTTACATCGTCCATTGTTTCTGTAGGCAAACCAATCATAAAGTACAGTTTTACAGTAGTCCAACCGCCTGCAAAAGCTGTTGCGCAGGTATGCATAAGCTCATCATGCTGAACATTTTTATTGATAACATCACGCATACGCTGACTTCCCGCCTCGGGCGCAAATGTAAGTCCGCTTTTACGCACGGTTTTGATTTTATTCATAATATCGTCGGTAAAACCGTCAACTCGCAATGACGGCAGAGAAATACTTACTTTTTCGTCCTTACTCCACTCATTGAGTTTTGTAAGCAACGGCACAATCTGTGTGTAGTCGCTTGAACTCAGCGAAGAAAGCGACACTTCGTCATAACCCGTATTCTCACACAATGCTCTGCACTGCTTATTGATAACTTCGGGAGATTTTTCTCTTACGGGGCGATAAATAAATCCTGCCTGACAAAAACGACAGCCACGAATACAGCCACGGAAAATCTCCTGCACCGCTCTGTCATGCACAATTTCCACAAGCGGAACTACGAAATTATCGGGATAATAGCTTTCGTCCATTTTCTTCATAAGGCGCTTGTGAACAACAGACGGAGCGTTATGTTTAGGAATATACCGTTTAATTGTGCCGTCCTCGTTGTACTCAACATCATAAAGCGACGGCACATACACGCCCTCTATCTGTGCACATTCAATGAGAAACTGCTCTCTTGACTTACCCTCTGCTCTGCACTTTCTGTAAAGCTCCATAACCTCAAGGTCAACCTCTTCGCCCTCACCTATGAAGAAAAGGTCGATAAAATCCGCAATCGGCTCGGGGTTGCAGGTGCAAGGGCCGCCTGCCACAACAATCTGCTTTAAACCCGTACGCTCACAGGATTTAATCGACACACCCGAAAGCTTAAGCATATTGAGCACATTTGTAAAACTAAGCTCATACTGCAATGTAAAACCGATAAAATCAAAATCCGACACAGGGTCTCCGCTCTCAAGTGCATAAAGCGGAATATTATTTTTAATCATTTCTTCTTCCATATCAATCCACGGCGCAAAAACTCTTTCACACCATATATACGGAATTGAATTAAACAAACTGTATAGAATTTTCATTCCGAGGTGCGACATTCCCACTTCGTAGGTATCAGGAAAGCAGAAAGCAAACCTCACATCAACATCTTTTTTATTTTTTACGACTGCGTTAAGCTCTCCGCCAACATATCTGCCCGGCTTTTGAACTTTTAGCAAAAGTTTTTCTACTTCCTTGCTGACCATTGTATTACCTCCGTCAGAAATACCTGTTATTTTTAAAAATTAATGAAAGTATAATATAACCGCATACAAACAACAGCGAAAAATTATAATCCGAATTAAAAAGTATTATAAATCCCAGCACAGCTATTGGAAATAATGCGATGAAAGTTATGATATTTACTGCCTTTTCCGCCGTATGACCTGTAAATCTGCGGCTAAGCAAAATATACAATAGCTGCCCGCCGTCAAACGACATTACAGGCAGTAAATTTAAAAGACAGAGCGACAGATTTACATAAGCAAATTTTAATAAATCTGTTCCACTAAATAAGTATATCAGAAAAATAATAATAAAACAAATAAAATTAGCAAACGGCCCGAAAAAAACTATAAGAAAATTCTGTAAATCACCTCTTTGCTGTCGGCTTTCGTCATTTATTGCAATTTCAAACAAAGAAATGCTTATTTTCTTCGGTTTACAGCCGAAAATCAGCATCATTAAAAGATGCCCCGATTCGTGAATGACCACAGCAAAACTGCACATTACAAATCCGCCGAATATATCAAGTATAATACAAACGGCAATCAGGCAGAGCAATGTGTATGAAACACTGAATTTAATATTGAACAGTTCAAACTTCATCGTCTGTCGCAGTACCGAAAATTTCGGATAAATTGTAATCGTCGGGAGTATTTTCGGCTATAATTGATTTGTTAAGTTCGCCGTAATACCATTGACGGGCAGCAGTGTAAAAATCACCGCCGACAGTTTTTATAACAAACGCAGCCAAAGCAAGCAATAAACATATTATAAGCTGCATCGTAACAAGGACTTGCGTATTGTGAGATTTTTTACGCTTTTGCGGCGGTAATTCTGTATTTTGAGGGCTTTCCTCTTCCGTTTCCGTATGCGCAGGAGTTGAATATTCGGGGCAAGAGGCACTCTGCCAACCGTCATCGTATGTAATTTCATTTGTAAAATTTTCTTCTGTCAAAACAACCACCTCAATGCAATATATGCACTGAGGTGGACAAAATTAACCTAACTTTTTAAAATCGCCTTTAACAAGATTTATAAAGAAACAAATCGCAATAGTAAGCGAGAAAATCTCGGCAATCGGGAATGCGTACCAAACTGCTCCGATTCCCCAAATTCTTGAGAAAATAAACGCAATCGGTAAAATAAGCACAAGCTGACGGGCAAAAGACATAATAAGACTTCTCATTCCCTTGCCGACTGCCTGGAACAAGGTGGTAAAGATAATACCCGCTGCGGCAGGAATAAAGCAAAGACTTATAATTCTGAACGCAGGCACGCCGATCTTCATAAGTTCCTCTGTGCCGCCGAACATTGAAATAAGCTGTTCCGGGATTATCCACATTGCCAATGTGCCTAAAGTCATAATAATTACGCCAATTATAATACCACGCTTGAGTGCGGAATATACACGCTTGCGGTTTCTTGCGCCGTAGTTGTAACCGATAATCGGCATAACGCCCTGGTTAAGTCCAAAGCAAGGCATAAATACAAAGCTCTGCAATTTATAATAAACACCGAGAACCGTTACCGAAGCCTCGGAAGCGGCAAGAATACCGTTAAGTCCTACAATCATAATCGAACCTATCGACTGCATAATAATAGACGGGAAACCAACGGCATATATATTTTTTACAGTCTTCATACTGAATTTAAATTTTCTGAATGTAATTTTAATTAAATGAGATTTCAAGAAAATTATCAGAAGTGCAAAAATCATACTGCAAAACTGACCGAATACCGTTGCAACAGCTGCTCCTGTAACACCGAGTTGAGGGAACGGACCTATACCGAAAATCAAGAGCGGGTCAAAAATAATATTAATTACCGCTCCCGTGAGCTGAAACAACATCGGAAAAATCATATTGCCCGTAGCCTGCAAAGTTTTTTCGATTGTAACTTCTATAATCGCAAAGAGCGAAAAGCAGAGAACCACTGTAAGGTACTGTGTACCGTATTCTATGATATTTTCGTTGGTTGTATAAAGCATCATAAAAGGTCTTGAAATCACAATACCGAGGACAAGAAAGATTGCGTAGCTGAAAAAACTTAACAGCAGACCGTGGGTTGCAACCTCGTTTGCCTCTTCAAAATTCTTTTCGCCAAGTCGTCTTGAAACAAGTGAGTTAATACCGACGCCCGTACCGACCGCTACAGCAATCAAAAGCATCTGCAACGGATAAGCAAGTGAAGTGGCATTAAGTCCTTCCTGACTGTACTGCCCGATAAAAATACTGTCAACTACATTGTACATTGCCATAATTGTCATTGAAAAAATTGCAGGCAACGACATAGTAAGTATCAGTTTTGTCATGGGCATAGTGCCCATTTTGTTTTCTTTTACATTTTCCATTCGTTTCTGTTTCCTTTCCTAATCTTAAATATTCATTTATTTTCACTTTTAGCGATAAAACGCTTTTTGTATATCAAAAAAATAAAAAGCATTATTAATGTACCGAAAATCACACCCGAAAAGTCGAGCAGTACATCTGTAATCATTCCCGCTCTGCCCTCTACATTAAGTTGTATGGTTTCGTCACAGACCGCAGTCGCAAGTCCGCAAAACATTACATTTATATAGTATTTGTATGGTTTTAGTTTGTCAAAAGCAAATGCGCACGACATAAGCATTGCGCCTATTGCGGTGTATTCGCTGAAATGCGCAGTTTTTCTTACTATATGGTCTGTAAGGTCGGGAGTAAAACCTAAAAAGTCTAAAATTTTCTGCAAAAATTCAAGTACATTTCCGCTTTCTTCCGATGATATATCAGCAGGCATCGAAGAATGAATAAATGCAAATGCCACAAGGGCTATCGTTATTATAATTAAAATCGCTTTGGCTTTTTTGCCGCAACTGTATGTAGCCATTTTTAGTCACCTCGTATTATTTTACACAAATCTGCATAATATGTCAATCGACAAATAAAGAAATGGTTATATTTTAAATGTATGTTAAAATTTTGCGTAAAAGCTGTAGTTTTTTAGACAAAAAATAAATTGCAATATATATCGGTATCTGTTATACTATTTTAGTACCTTTATTTTGAAAGGAGTATTGTTTTGTTAAACTATATCTTGGTATTTTTGATTGCTATGGTTCCTCTTATTGAGCTGAGAGGTGCCGTTCCGTTCGGTGTAGGAATGCAGCTTGATTTATTCTGGGTGTATGTCCTCGCTATCTTAGGTAATATGTTGCCCGTACCTTTTATATATTTCTTTGCAAGAAAAATTCTTGTATGGGGCAGCGACAAAAAATTTATAGGAAAATTCTTTAAATTCTGCCTTGAAAAAGGCGAAAAGGGCGGTAAAAAATTGCAGGCAAAGGCCGGCAGAGGTTTGTTCTTCGCTTTACTTTTATTCGTAGGTATTCCTCTCCCGGGTACAGGCGCCTGGACAGGTACACTTGCCGCAAGTATGCTCGATATGGACTTTAAGTCAAGCGTAATTGCAGTAATGCTCGGTGTAATTCTTGCAGGTATAATTATGGGACTTGCAAGTATGGGCTTATTCGGCGGATTAAGCGCAATTTTTGCTCCAAAATAAAAACCGACGGGCAGCTTTGGCTGCCCTGTTTTTTAGGATGATAACTTTGAAAAATACAAATTATGATATAATAACGGTCGGTGCGGGTGCTGCGGGACTTGCGGCGGCTATATCGGCAAAACGAAATAACAGAGATTTAAAAATAGCAATTCTTGAGGCTCAAAGCAAAGCAGGCAAAAAAATTCTTGTTACAGGCAACGGCCGCTGTAATCTGACAAATACCAATGTCAGTAAAGAATTTTATCACGGCAGTTTTGATGTTTCTAAAACCTTAAACAGATTTTCCGCAGAAAAACTTATAAATTTCTTTTCAACCTTAGGTCTTGTATGCGACACAGAAACAAACGGACTTGTTTATCCTCATTCAAGACAAGCAAGTGCCGTGCTTGATGTTTTGCTTATGGAAATTAAAAGGCTGAAAATCGAAATCATATGCGACTGCAAAGTTGAACTTATCCGTAAAAAAGGCGAATTTTTCAATATAAAAACCTCGAACGGAGAATACACAGCCAAAAAAGCAGTTATGTCATGCGGCGGAAAGGCCTTTCCTACAGCAGGCGGCACAGGGCTCGGACTTGATGTTATAAAAAATCTCGGTCATAAAATCACGCCGTTATTCCCTGCCCTCTGTCCTATTCAGGTCAAAAGTGATTTTATGAAAAGTCTTAAAGGAATCCGTGCTAAAGCGGAAGTTACTCTTTATGACGGCGAAAAAGCAATAAAAAGCGAAATCGGCGAAGTACAGTTTACGGATAATGCTCTTTCGGGAATTTGTGTGTTCAATCTCACAACTCTTTTACCCAAAACCAAAAATCCGATTATTTCCGTAAATCTTACAAAAGATTATTCGTATATAGAATTATTAAATTTACTTTATGACAGAAAAAAGCTGTTTGCGAATGAACCGCTCGAAGAATTTTTCACTGGTCTTTTTCATAAAAAAATAGGAACAGCACTTATTAAAAGCATTACAAACAAAGCATTGACAGAAAGCTGTAAAAAGTTAAGCGACAAAGAACTAAAATCACTTGCGAATTTAATTCAAAATTGGAAATTTGAATGTAAACAATGCAAAGATTTTTCAAAAGCGCAGGTAATGCTCGGCGGCGTAAACGGAAACGAAGTAAACGGCTATACATTTGAAAGCAAAGTTGTAAAAAATCTATACATCTGCGGCGAAGCACTCGATGTTTGCGGAGATTGCGGCGGATTTAACCTGCATTTTGCTTTTGCAAGCGGTATTATAACAGGAGAAAACCTATGATAAGAATAAGCAATATACATTTACCTCTTGACTACACAAGCGAAACCGTCTTAAATAAAGCGGCAAAACTTATTAATGTAGATAAAAAGTTTTTTAAAAGCTGTACGATTTTCAGACGCTCGATTGACGCAAGAAAAAAGGATAATATATTTTTTCTTGCAACCGTTGACGCAGAACTTTTTGTAAACGAAGAAAAGATATGCAAAAAATTTAAAAATGCCGAAATCGCAGAAAAATACGATTATAATGTTGAAAAATTCAGAGGTACGGTCAGCCCTGTGGTAGTCGGAGCAGGCCCTGCAGGATTATTTGCCGCACTTATACTTGCACAGAGCGGTGCAAATCCGATTTTAATCGAGCGTGGCAGAGATGTAGATACCCGAACGGAAGATGTACATAACTTTTGGAAAAGCGGTATTCTTGACACAACAAGCAATGTACAATTCGGCGAAGGCGGTGCCGGAGCTTTTTCTGACGGCAAACTTACCACAGGCACTAAAGACACCCGTCAGCGCAAGGTACTTATTGAATTTGTAAAACACGGAGCGCCTGACGAAATTCTTTACAATGCAAAGCCGCATATCGGAACGGACAAATTAAGGCCGACAGTTAAAAGCATAAGAAATGAAATTATCCGCCTCGGCGGAAAAGTTATGTTTGAAACAAAACTTATCGGATTTTCAGCAAAAGACAATTCTGTTACAGGTGCGGAAATTGAGCATAACGGAACTAAACAAACCATTGATACCAATGCAATTATCCTTGCAATCGGACACAGCGCCAGAGATACTTTTGAAATGTTAAATGAAAAAGCTATACCGATTGAGGCAAAAGCATTTTCTGTCGGTGCAAGAATTGAGCATCACAGAGAAATGATTGATAAATCACAGTACGGCAAATTTGCAGGCAACAAAGTGCTTGGCGCAGCAAGCTACAAGACAAATGTTCACCTTGAAAACGGCAGAGGCGTATATACATTTTGTATGTGCCCGGGCGGAAAAGTTGTAAATGCCTCAAGCGAAGAAAACCGACTTTGCACAAACGGAATGAGTGAATTTGCAAGAAATGAAGAAAATTCAAATGCCGCCTTACTTGTCGGGATTACACCTGCCGACTATCAATCGGAAAATCCGCTTGCAGGAATGTATTTTCAGCGTGAACTTGAGCATAAAGCATTTGTTGCCGGAGGAGAAAACTTTAATGCTCCGGTTCAGCGTGTATGTGACTTTATTGAAAATAAGGCAAGTACAACAATCGGTGATGTAAAACCGTCTGTAGGTCCCGACTTTACACCGACCGACCTTAATAAATGTCTGCCTGATTTTATAACAAACTCAATGCGACAGGCAATAGTGCAAATGGATAAAAAATTACACGGTTTTTCATACGGTGACGCTGTACTGACAGGTGTTGAAACCCGCAGTTCATCGCCAATCAGAATTATGAGAAACAACAATTTACAAAGTGTTTCGGTAGCAGGACTTTACCCATGCGGTGAAGGCGCAGGATATGCAGGCGGTATTATTTCAGCCGCAGTAGACGGAATTAAATGTGCGGAGAAAATTATAGAAAATTCCATATCGGAATAAAAGCAAAATTACAGCAAGCAAAAAGTGCAGTTCATACGAGCTGCACTTCTTTTGTTTATAAGGTATATGAATATTTAATTTTGAGTTGCAATATACATCTGAAGCTCAGTTACATCGGATACTGTAAGCTGACCGTCACCGTTAAGATCGAGCGCCTCAAGTACCGCCTTGTCGCTTTCATCTATTATAGGCATACCGTCATCATTTTTAGAACCCGCAATATGTAACTGCATAGATGTAACATCGGAAACATTTACAATGCCGTCACCATTTGCATCACCCTTGAGTACTTTTTTGCCATCAATAGCCACAAATTTCAGCTTGTTGCTATCGGTGTAAGAGTTTACATAACTCTGAGCATACGAACCTTCGTAGCCATAAATTGTAATGTCTGAGTTAAGGAGGAAGAATAATCTATCGCCAATTGAGGTTACGCTCTTAGGAATAGTTACACTTTTAAGATTGTAACACTCTGCAAATGCATACTCTTCAATAGTTGAAACACCGTCCGGAATTACTACGCTTTCAAGGCTTGTGCAACCCCAAAAAGCACAACCCTTAATGTATGTAAGGGTTTTTGGAAGAGTGATGCTTTTCAAATTTGTTTTATTATAAAACGCACCACGAGCAAGCATAGTTACGGTTTTGCCGTCAATCTGTTCCGGAATAACTACATCGGTATCACTGCCAAGGTATTCCCAAAAAATAATTGACTTGCCATCAATGTTCTCATAGCGGTAGTCGCCGCTTGTTATAACATAATGCTCAGCATCTCTGCTCTGCGAAACCTTTGGAACATTTACTTCGGCTGCGTTTGCAGTAAATGGTATTGCCGAAAACACAGAAGTAAGCATTACGGCAGCAATTATTGTTGCAATAGCTTTTTTAGATTTTTTCATCTTATAACCCCTAACTAATATATTTATATTTCTATGTTATCACTGCAAAAATGCTTTGTCAATAAAACGAATAAATTTTAACACTAATTTTTTCTGTATTGTAGATAGATATGACATAATTTGTGCAAAAATTACAATCTGACTATAAAATCAAATGACTTCGGTTATGAAAAAACAGCGGAATTAGTCGAAATTCTTTTCAAACAAAAATTTTCGTTATGATTCTTTAGGGCGATTTTCAGATTAGAAAATTGTTAATACAAACTTCAAATTAAAACATAATTCACCTTAACTTTAATGAAACAAGCTAAAAGACAGACAGTAAAAACTGCCTGCCTTTTTCTTTGTCAGCCGTTACAGCCACACTCAAAATTACATTTTTCTCTTTCTTCAGGTCTTGCATTCGGCGGGAAGAATGATTCGTTAGGGAAATCTACCCTGCTGAATACTTCGCACGGGTCGTCGCTTTCAGGCTTACATTCCTTGCGAGGAATACAAAAATCATATGACGGAATCATAATCTGTACATTTCTCTCAAGCTGTGTAATTGTAAAAATACCGATAGTGGCACTTACACTCGCATCTCCGGTCACAGCAAAATCGTCACCAAAGTATGTTATTACACATTCAGGTATAGGAGCACAAGGAAGCTGCGGAACACTTTCTTTTATAAGTCGTGCCGAAAGAGCCATAGGTTCGGAAATTTGTACTGTTGCATTTGGTAAAAACTCCGTGCAACCGCATGATGTAACAGGTTGAGAGCAAACTATACAACTGTCGCTCGAAAAACTCTTTGAATTTGATTCACTGCCGTAAAGAACCGACCTTTTACCGTGAATTGCAAGTCCGTTTACCCGTGACGGAATTGTTGAACCGCAGGTATATGCCTCAAGAGAAATATCAAAATAGAATGTAACATCAACCGCATAACAGCCACGATGAAAAGCGATTGATTCAACGCTTACATCGGCGGTTATAACGCTTGCCTTGCAGATTTTTACAGATGATGCGTTATTGATAACAGTTTGACTGCAAGGTGTAAAATAAACCGCAAGATTGCTAAGGCAATCCTTTGAGCCGCAGCTGTCATAAATACGGCTTGCGTTTATGCAGACAGCGTCTGTGCATTTGTTTTCGGTAAGCGGTTCGTTGCCCGACTGCCGTGGTACTGTGCCGTATGATACATCTGGCATAAAAATTAACCCCCATAAAATGTATTAACAGGCTTACGCTCTGTAACAATACATTTTATGAAGGTTATACTTAATTGTGAATATTGAGTTGATTTATTTTAAATAAGGCTTTAAAATTTCATCAAGGTTTTTGTTTACAGCTTTCGGATTTGACTGCGTATAATTTGAAAAAGCGATGAATACTTTGCTCTGGTCCTGCGCAAATACAATTCTTGCATTAAATCTGTAGAATGCTGCGTCACAATAATAATTACCGCAATCGTCAACATACAAACCGTACGCAAAACTTGATTTATAAGGAGTGAACATTTCTTCTTTGGATTTTGCAGACAACAATTCACTTCCCGTAATAGCGTCTGTCCATTTAAGCAAATCACTCAAATTGGAAATAAGACCCGTAGAAGAATACGCAACACCCGGATAAATATTCCACTCATCGTCAAAAATATCCTGATAACCTGTAGCGAGTTGGTCTGTGCTCTCAAAGGTTGTCGAAGTCATTTCGAGCGGCTCAAAAATATTTTCTTTCAAAAATTCCTCATAACTTTTTCCGCTTACCTTTTCGATTATGTCACCGAGAATAAAATAATCGGAATTTGAATAGCTGTAATTTTCTTCATCATTATCAATTTCTTGTGACAATATCCATTTTAAAATAACAGAATGATTATCTTTAGCGGAATTTTTTTCTGAAATATCGTACTGCGGAGCATTTGCACGCACGCTTTCGTCAGATTTGCCGAGATAATCCGGCAAGCCTGTTGTCATTGTAAGCAAATTACGGATAGTTATATCTGAACCGTACTTATAATCTGGATAATACTTGTCAAGCGTATCATCTGTGCTCAGCTTATCCTGCTCCTGTAAAATCATAACAGCCACAGCGGTAAACTGCTTTGTAAGCGAACCTATGTAGTAATTTGTATTGAGTGAATTATATGTATGCGAACCCTTGTCGGCATAGCCGTTATTGCCTATATATTCAAAATCATTTCCGAGTTTATAATATACAGTTCCTCTGAATTTACTTGCAACAAGTGTATTATCGAACTTAGCTGTTATGCTGTCGGTATCCTGTTTTAATTTTGTAAAATTATATGCAGGATTAGTAGGTACTTCATCAGCAGTTGCAGGCGCAGCGGTAAGTCCCTGCGTCGATGCACCTGTAGAATTTGTAGTCTGCGGTGCTGTTGTAGCCGAAGATTCCGAATCATTGTCACAGCCTGTAAATGCAACTGCGGAACACGCCGCCATAGCTACGCACATTAATGATTTTGCTAAAGCCTTCAAAAAATCACCTCATCAGATTTTTTCCATTTTACTGAAATTAGCCATAAGAGTTTTTGTGCCTGCCTTATCAAAAGCAACTTCAAGCATTGTGTCGTTGCCCATTTTTTCGGTTTTCATAATCATACCTTTGCCAAATACCTTATGGAATACGCAATCTCCTTTTTTGTAAACAGTACCCGATTTAACGGCAGGTTTAGTAAATGTATTAAAACTTTTGTTAGGTGTGAATTTTGAACCGGCACCGATACTGATATGACTTGAGGATGCGGAAAAACCGCTTGTTGACGCAAAAGTCTTTTTCTCGCCTGTATAATTAAGTAATTCGGGCGGGATTTCATTTACAAAGCGTGATACTTTGTTATAGCTTGTATGACCCATCAACATTCTTGACTTTGCCTTGGTAATGTAGAGCTTTTCTTTTGCTCTTGTAATACCTACATAAGCAAGTCTGCGTTCCTCGTTAAGTTCATCGGGATTCATAATTGTGGCAATAGACGGGAACACACCTTCTTCAAGACCTGCAATGAAAACTACGGGAAATTCAAGTCCTTTTGCGCTGTGCAATGTCATCATTACCGATGAATCCGCTTCTGCATCATAGTTATCAATATCTGTCTGCAATGAAATTTCCTCAAGGAAGTTTGAAAGTGACGCTTCTTCTGCATAATCCTCTTCAAATTTGATAATATTTGAAGAAAGCTCTTCGATGTTCTCAATTCTTACATCGGGGTTGTCTTTCTCTGTTTTTAAATATTTTTCGTAATCTGTATGTTCGAGAATGAGATTGTATAATTCCGCAAGAGAATAATCTCCGCTTTGTTCAGCCTCCATAAGACCGTCAATCAGCGCAACAAAACTCTTTAACTTTGTTGCGGCTCTTGAAAGCTGTGGATATACATCTGCATCTTTAATTACGGAATATATGCTTTCGCCGAGTCCTGCGGCAATTTCAGAGGCTTTTTCAAGTGTAGTTGCGCCAATACCACGCTTTGGCACATTAATAATTCTGCCCAGTCTGACATCGTCGTGCGGATTATTAATAACCTGAAGATATGCAACCATATCTCTGATTTCTTCTCTGTCATAGAATCGTCTGCCGCCGATTACACGGTGCGGAATACCGCTTCTTGACAAAGCCTGCTCAATTGAGTTTGACTGTGCATTCATTCTGTAAAGAATTGCAAAATCAGAGAATTTTCTGCCGTCTGCAACACCGTCAAGTATAGTTTTTGCAATAAATTGAGCTTCGTCACGCTCGGAATCGGAAGTATGCACCTCAATTTTATCGCCAACGGCATTTTCAGTCCACAACGTTTTGCCCTTACGCATTGTGTTGTTAGAAATAACACCGTTTGCCGCATTAAGAATATTCTGTGTACTGCGGTAATTCTGCTCAAGTCTTATCATCTTGGCGCCTTTAAAGGTGTTTTCAAAAGAAAGGATATTTTCAATTGTAGCACCTCTGAATTTGTAAATACTCTGGTCGTCATCACCTACAACGCAGATGTTGCCGTATTTTGCGGCGAGCATACTTACAAATTTATACTGCACCTTGTTTGTATCCTGATACTCATCAACCATTATGTATTTAAACTGATTTTGATAGAATTCGAGTATATCGGGACATTTTTGAAAAAGCTCAACAGTCTTGCAGAGCATATCGTCAAAGTCCATTGCATCTGCGGTTTTTAGTCTTGACTGGTAAATTTCATATACTTTTGCCACGGACTGCTTGAGGTTATCGTAACCTGCTCTTTTGAGCATTTCCTGCGGAGTAAGCATTTCATCCTTGGCTTTTGAAATTTCGTTGAGCACTCTTTTTACCGGCAACATTTTTTCGTCATAATTAAGCTGTTTTAAAATATCTTTTACAAGTTTTTTCTGATCGTCAGTACCGTAAACGGTAAAATGACTTGTAAAACCAATTCTGTCGCCGTATCTTCTTAAAATTCTTGCACAGGTAGAGTGAAATGTAGCCGCCCAAATATCCGAACCGCCTTCCGGAACAGCGTTGCAGATTCTTTCTTTAAGCTCCCCTGCCGCCTTGTTTGTAAAGGTAATTGCAAGTATCTGCCACGGTTTGCAAAGTTCAGACTGCAAAATATACGCAATTCTGTTTACAAGAACGGTTGTTTTGCCCGAGCCTGCACCCGCAAGTATAAGCAAAGGGCCTTCTGTGCAAAATACAGCCTGCTGCTGCATATTATTCATATGTGAAAACTGTTTTTTTAATTCTGATTGTACCATAGCAATATTCCCGTTAAAAGTTTAATAACACAGAAAACGGGCGAACTGCGTCCGCCCGTATAATCTGACGATTTTATTTTATGTAGCCGTAGAATGTTTCAAGAATTTCAGGACCCTGGTCAGCAACAATCATTGTAACATAGTTGCCGTCCTGTGTAACCTTGCAAGCCTCAACCATAGGAAGTTTTTTGGCATTGTAGCCTGAATACTGTGTAACGATTGAAGTGTATGTCTTAGAAAGCGCATCGTTTACTCTTGATGCAGCGTCAGCATCAACAGCCTCAACAAGTACGATTTCAACTCTTGAATTGCTGTCTGAATTGATTTCTGCCGCAAACTGCTTAACATCTTCTGTGTCGATGCTGTAATATTTTTTAAGATCATTAGAATCTGTAAGCTCTTTTAAGTTCAATGAATACTTAGAGTTGATGTCAGAAAGAACTGTTTTTAAATCAACCTCTTTGCTGCCTGAACAACCAGCAAGCGCAGTAAGACAAAGTACAAATATTGTTACCAAAGAAACTACCTTTTTCATAATTAACCTCCAAAAATGTCTTATAAAAAAATTACGCCGAATCAGTGTGACCCGGCGTATTCAGATGGTCGAGGTGACAAGATTCGAACTTGCGACCCCATCGTCCCGAACGATGTGCGCTACCAAACTGCGCTACACCTCGAAATAAAAGAGCCCCGAATAACTTCGGGGCTGTGGCTGTGGAATAGGGATTCGAACCCCAACAAACAGAGTCAGAGTCTGTCGTGCTACCGTTACACCATTCCTCAATGTTTATTGCTCATTGCTGCAAGCCGTGCAATCAACGATATATATTATATATTATGAAGTGCGTTTTGTCAACACTTTTTTGAAATTTTTTAAAACTTTTTAGAAGTTTTTAACTTTCGTTTAGCATTGACTTGTTGCTTACTGTCACGCAATCAACAATAGCTATTATATAGCGGAAAGTGTGTTTTGTCAACATCTTTTTTTCAATTTTTTCTAAAATTTGAAAAATACAAAAAATACGGAATTTTAGCTAAAACTTTTTTTGAGTCTTATATCGTCGCCGACAAAATTAAGCCTTACACCCTCTCCGTATATTCTTGAAATAAATCTTGAAGTATAAGTTTTTTCAAGTTCTGTTATTGAAAGGTTTGTGTTTATTATCAAAGGCTTTCTCAAAAGCATTCTTGAATTACACAAATTATAAAACTGTGTATTTGAAAAAGTATTTGAAAACTCTGTGCCTAAATCATCAATAATTAGTAAATCGCACTTTATGAGCATTTCAAAATATTCGGAATCGTTGGACTCTTTGGAAAAATGCATATTGCTAAGCGTTGACATAAGCATAGGTGCAGACACATAGATTACACCGAAACCACGCCTTGTAACCTCATTGGCAATAGCGAGCGAAAGGTGGGTTTTGCCAAGACCTGTGCCGCCTCTCATAAGTATACTCTTTGACTCGGGCGTAAAAGTCCTTGCATACTGCACGCAATAATTATAAATTTTTTGCATCTTATCAAAAGGTGATACTCCGCTCTCCTTATCAACCTCATGACTGTACATATTAAGGTCAAAACTCTCAAAAGTGGAAAGTCTTAAAGGCGCAGTACGGTTAAGCTCCTCGCACGCAGTTGCTACAAGCAATCTTTTAAAACAAGGGCAATACACTGTTCTTCCGTCTTTTTCTATATATCCCGTATCTTTGCAGTATTTACAGTTGTAATGCGGTTCAAAGCAATTTTCTTCATAGCCGTTTTCTGTAAGCAGCTTTTTGACTTCATTTTGCATAGAAAGACTTTTGGCACGCAAATCCTGCGTGGCAGACTTTACATCTCCGCCGTTTAAAACCGCACGAACCGCAAGTATTCCGCATGAAGATATTTCTTTTTCAAGCTCCTCTATTCTCGGAACTCTTCTGTAAACCTCTTCACGAACCTGCTCCGCTCTTCTCTCGGCTTTGGTGCGCCTTTCTTCCATTTTTGCTTTTGTCGCTCTGTAAATTTCTTTACTGTATCCCATTTTTATCACCACACTAAATACTGTCGATTGTATCTAATCTCTGCAAATCATTTATATTATATGATGTGTTGGCGTCATTCCTGTTTCCGCCTTTATGCTTATACTTATCGGGTCTGCTGTCAAATTTGTTTAAATCGTCAACATTGTAAATTCCGCTTGAATTCCAGCGTTTTAAAATTCCGTTTATGTATCTGAAATCGCAGCTGCCCTTACTGTCAACACATCTTTCGTAAGCCTCTCTTAGCATTTCGGGAGAAAATTTCCACTCGTTTACCCACAAATCGGCGTATTCAACCTGTTTTTTAGTAGGGGAACCCGTATTTTTTAAACCGAACGCAGATGCTACAACCGTAAAACTCTGGCTTGCACGATGTGCTTGTTTTATTTTATTTTCGGCTTCCTCAATCGAGAAAACTCCCGCATCCGACCATCTCAAACCTATTGTTTCAATGGCTCTTATGTTAGATTTTCCGATGCTTATACAATACTGAATAAGCATTATAATTACCTCTACAGGCAAACCGCAGGTATTTTTAAGTAACAGTAACGACGATGCATCGGAGTTTGATAAAGGCTTGCCGAGGGCTGTCTGTGCCTCGTTTACAAGCATTTTAAATTCTTCGTCAACCGCAAGCTGTTGTGCCACATAAACATAATCGGGGCGCTGCGGTCTTGCAAACATATGCGGAACTGTAGGCTCTTCCTTTTCAATCGGAGCGGCAGTATTATTGCTTTCGACTTGTTTTACCGCAGGCTGTTCAGTCGTTTGCTGTTCTGCCTGTGCAGGCTCAAAAGCACCGTTATTTTGGCAAAAGATACCTTTCATAACCCAGTATTCAACTGCCTCCGGAATATCGGTTTCATTTACGCCTGTCGCCTTACTTATGTCGCTTTCGTTCACATCTTCCCCACTGTGCCGCAAAAGATATAACAATACCTTAAGTTTAACGCCGTCCGAAAACTTAAGTCCCTCGTCTACAACCGACGAAGGCACAGCAAATATTGAATTCCAAGCACCAAGATTAATTTTCATAGACATTTCATATACCTCTGACCCAAAATAAATATTATAATCAAACTTTATCGTACACATTATTATATCACACTAAATTTAAAAATCGACACATATTTTTAAATTTTATAGATTTTTTTAAAGAAATATGTTAAAATACAGTTGAAATGTTTTAAGGAGGTAATATTATGAAATATACATACATTCCAAGAGGTGTTTGTTCAAGACAGATTAACCTTGAGATAAATGACGGAATTATAGAATCCTGCGAATTTATCGGCGGTTGCGCAGGCAACACTCAAGGCATTTGCGCTCTTGTAAAAGGTATGGACGCAGAAGAGGCTGTAAAGAGATTAAAAGGCATTGACTGCCGTGGCAGAGGTACATCTTGCCCTGATCAGCTTTCTTACGCTATCGAAGAGGCTCTTGAACTTGAATAAGCTCTGCGGCTAAAACTTTATATTTATCATAACATTAAAGCTCTCTTTATTTGCGTAAAGAGAGCTCTTTGTTTTGGTTTTAAGATTTAGACGGTTTAATGCAGTGTTTTGTCTGGAAATTCCGGTGTATCACAAAAATTATAAAAGTTTGATCAACCTTTTCAAAGGTTGTGGGTGTGGGCAAAGCCCACAAATACTTTCCGTTTATGTAATCTAACGATAGCCAAACAGCCTGCTGTTTGGCGACTTAAACAAAAGAGTTTTCAAAACCATAACCCTTTAGTTCGTTTTACAGCATATTGGTTTCATCAATTTTTGCGTTCACATCATCAAGTTTATTTTCAAGCATAACAGACATAAAGAATATATTTGATGTCGTTCAACACCTCTAATTCTTCGTCGGACATAAAAATCTCCCGAAATCAGTCAACCTTGAAAGTACCTGCCTCAATCTCATCAATCATAGCAAGACGCTTTAAGTGTCTGTCGCCCTCTTCGGGAGTATTGAGGAAAATTTCTGTAAACTTAACAGCATCTTCTTCGCTTGTAACTCTGCCGCCCATACAAAGAATATTTGCGTGGTTGTGTCTGCGTGTCATTTCAGCGCAAAACTCATTGCTTACAACAGCAGCACGAATACCCTTAACTTTGTTTGCTGCCATTGAAATACCGATACCTGTACCGCAGCAAAGAATACCAAGCTCACATTCGCCGCTTGCTACTGCTTTTGCAACTTTATAGCCGTAAACAGGATAATCAACGCTGTCTGTGCTGTAAGTACCAAAATCTTTATATTCAATACCCTTTTCGTCAAGATATTTTTTAATTGCGCAGATAAGGTTATATCCGCCGTGGTCACATCCGAGTGCTAACATTTCTTTTCCTCCATTTTCTTTTTAAGTTCTCTTTCAGCCTGCGGCAGTCTTAAATACATCGGCATAAGTTCCGCAGCCGAAAGCACTTCTCCGTCATTAAATTTTTGTACAGCAATTTCTGCTGTTGATGACGCTCTTTGAAATCTTATACTGATTGGTGCGAGTTCAACATTTGGTAATAATTCTTTCATAGCATTATAGCAAAGCTCCGCACCGTCACCCACAAGTATAATTCTTTCGTCATAACTCTTAAGTTCTTCTGAAAGCTCGGCAACAGACAAAGCTCTGTCTTTGCAAAGTCTTTCGGGCTTTACGCCGTCACATTTAAAAAGCGCATTATAAACCTGCGAACAGCGAGCGTCCATAACAGAACAGATTATCCCATTTGCAGATTGCAAATTATACGCAAGGCTTTCAAGCGTCGATACCTCTATGCAAGGCAAATCATCGGCAAAAGCAAGTCCTTTAGCCGCTGCAACACCGATTCTTACACCCGTAAACGAACCAGGACCGCAGTTTACCGCAACGGCGGTAATATCTGTTGTCGTTAGGTTTGTGTTTGCAAGCAGACTTTCAACCATAGGCATAAGTGTTCTGCTGTGAGTAAGTTTTGTATTTATAAAGAACTCACCTATTATTTTGTTTTCGTCACAAATTGCGGTTGACGCAGCTGTGGCGCTTGTATCTATTGCAAGAATTTTCATTGCGGATCAACACCTTCAATTTCAAAAATTCTGTCATCATCATTTTCGCCCTTACTGATTCTGATTTTAATACAATCGGCAGGCAAAGCCTCTTCAATATTTTCACTCCACTCAATAATGATTATACCGTTATCAATATAATCAAAAAATCCTGTGGAATACAAATCATCCCATGTATTTACACGGTACATATCAAAATGAAAAATATTATACTTACCCGAATATTCATTGACAAGAGCGAATGTAGGGCTTGAAACATTTTCTCCTGCACCGAGCGCACCTGCAAGTCCTCTTGTAAAGGCAGTCTTGCCCATACCAAGACCGCCAAAAAGAGCGATTACTTCCGTGCCGCACAACTTTTCGGCAATTTTTGCGCCGAGTGCCTCTGTTTCACGGGCATTATGAGTATTTACAGTAATCATCAGAATAAACCGTTAATTTTTCCTTCCTCGGTAACATCAATTTTCTCTGCCGACGGAACTTTCGGAAGACCCGGCATTGTCATAATATCACCTGTATATACAACTACAAATCCTGCACCGTTTGAAAGTGTAAGATTCTTTACTGTGATTTCAAAATCCTTTGGAGCACCTAGAAGTGTTGGGTCATCAGAAAGCGAATATTGTGTTTTTGCAATACAAACAGGAAGTTTTTCACCGCCGAGAGCCTGAATCTGCTTCAATGCCTTTTCGGCAGCCTTTGTATAGTTTACTCTTGAAGCACCGTAAATTGTTTTTGCAATTTTGTCAACCTTTTCTTTGATTGTAAGGTCATCTGAATAAATAGGAGCAAAATCAGACGGCTTTTCGCAAGCCTCTACTACCTTTTTGGCAAGTTCTGTACCGCCTTCTCCGCCCTTTGAGAATACATTTGAGAGAGCAAAGTCTGCGCCTTTAGATTTACAGTAACTCTCGATAAACTCAAGTTCCTCTGCTGTATCTGTACCGAACTGGTTGATAGCAACAACAACAGGAACACCGTATTTTCTCATATTGTCAATGTGAACGCCGAGGTTTTCAATACCCTTTTTAAGAGCCTCAAGATTTTCTTTTGAAACCTCTGTCTTTGGCACACCGCCGTTATATTTTAATGCACGACAGGTAGCAACAATAACTACGGCAGACGGCTTAAAACCTGCATATCTGCACTTGATGTCAAAGAATTTCTCCGCACCGAGATCTGAACCGAAGCCTGCCTCTGTAATACAGTAATCGGCAAGTTTTAACGCAAGCTTTGTAGCACGAATGCTGTTACAGCCGTGAGCAATATTGGCAAAAGGACCGCCGTGCATAATAGCAGGGGTACCCTCGAGTGTCTGAACAAGGTTAGGTTTGATAGCGTCTTTAAGAAGAGCCGTCATAGCGCCGTCAGCCTTGATGTCCTTTGCAAAAACAGGCTCGCCTGCATATGTATAAGCAATAAGAATATTACCAAGTCTTTTCTTTAAATCAGAAATATCGTCAGCAAGGCAAAGGATAGCCATAACTTCAGATGCAACAGTAATTATAAAGTGGTCCTCACGAGGAATACCGTTCACTCTGCCGCCAAGACCGACAACAATATTTCTCAAAGCTCTGTCATTCATATCAAGACATCTCTTAATGAGGATCTGACGAGGATCAATCCCGAGAACATTACCCTGCTGAATATGATTGTCAAGCATTGCACAGCAAAGATTGTTTGCAGAAGTAATAGCGTGCATATCGCCTGTAAAGTGAAGATTAATATCTTCCATAGGGAGTACCTGAGAATAACCGCCGCCTGCAGCGCCGCCCTTAATACCAAATACAGGGCCGAGCGAAGGCTCTCTTAGAGCGATTACAGCCTTTTTACCAATCTTAGCCATAGCCTGACCAAGACCTGCAGAAGTAGTTGTTTTACCCTCACCTGCGGGGGTTGGATTGATAGCTGTAACAAGAACAAGTTTTCCGTCCGGCTCATTTTCCAAACGATTGGCAAGTTCGTCTGAAAGTTTAGCCTTATACTTGCCGTAAAACTCCAGCTCATCCTCTTTAATTCCGATCTGTGCGGCAACCTCTTTAATCGGGAGTAAGGTCGCAGCCTGAGCGATTTCAATATCACTTAACATATTGAAAATACCTCCGTTCAAATATATTTCTTTAATTATAACAAAACTTTCCCCCTCTATTATTCCAATAAGAAAATATATTTTACATATAGAATATAAAATACTCGGGTTTAATTGTTGTAGATACGGATATATATTTGATACATTGGTTTAAAATCCGATATGGATAGATTTATAGTGAACCTTACATCAAGATGTTTTTACATATGATGATATTTAAAATCCAATATGGATAGATTTATAGTGGGTGACTATAAAGCTACATACAGAGCACGCAAGCACTTTAAAATCCAATATGGATAGATTTATAGAACGACGGTGAGTTTCGTGCTGTAAGGTTATGTAAGTTTAAAATCCAATATGGATAGATTTATAGATGGAGCTATGGCGGTAAATCATATAACCCCCGAAAATTTAAAATCCAATATGGATAGATTTATAGCTCTGCTCCAAGCAAATCTTCTGTTGCTTTAATAAAATTTAAAATCCAATATGGATAGATTTATAGCGTAGGACGGGACGATTAGCGAAAAATACGCAATATATTTAAAATCCAATAGTCATTTTTAATTAAGCTCATAGTGATTATTTCCTTTTTGTTTTATAAAATTTTATCATAAAAATGTTGATATTGCAATAGCCGCCAAGCAGGAGATCATCCCGCTTGGCGGCTTTGACTATATTTCTAATTCTGTACGTTTATCGGAACCACCTTACTCAGAAAAGAATTCTACAGAATGATCTCTGTAAGATAAAACGATTTTATATTTGTCAACTGTACCGGTGACCGTAAACTTCATTTTGTTGTGATCATCATCGTCAACGGTGATCTCGGCGTGACCGTTGGAAAAATCTTCGGTAATATCCTCGTGTATATCTGCCGACATCCAGCTTAGAAATACTCTGTTTGATTCCTGAACGACCCTCGGATCTTTCTCGGCAATCTGAATTTCAATATCCGAATTGCTGTCTATCGCATATTGACCATCATATTCAATTCCTTCTTTTATACCGTTTCCGTAATCATTAATGAGTTTCTGAGAACCAAGCTCGCCGTTTTCATCATACTTGTCAATCAGCTTTGCCGTATAATCGCTGCCATTGACGGTTGCGGTCACGAGATGTTCTATCCAAGTCGCTCCCGTAGCGGCATAAGCGACGGCGTTGCTTATAACTAACACCATTATTATTGCGGCGGCAACAAAGGCTACTTTTCTGATTGCATAAATCTTCTTTTTTGTTTTGTTATTAGTCATATTCTGCACCTTCATTATCAGTTTATCAGATGCGTGGACTTCGTCAAAAACACTTTGATAGAACTCATGATTGCTTTTATACTGATTCATAACCACGCCTCCTTTAATTTTTCTTTCAGTATGTTTCGTGCTCTCATCAGTCGAGATTGTACGCCGCTTTCCGAAATATTAAGAATATCCGCAATTTCCTTGCATGTATAGCTTTCGTAGTAATACAAATGCAGTACCGTGCTGTACTTTTTTGGTAACTTCATTACTTCACTGAACAGTTCTTGCTTTTCTGACTCTATGTATGCAGGCTCTTCATTCAGCTCGTCGATGGATGTAACATTTCTGTGCCAAAATGATTTCCATATGTTCTTACATTCATTGATCGCCGACCTGATAAGCCATTTTCTTATGTGTTCGTCGTCAGCAAACTGAGTATCGGTTTTCAGAAGATTCAAAAAAGTATTTTGAACAGCGTCCTCAGCGTCATTTTTGTTTTTGCAATAACTGAGCGTTGCTCTGTATACGACATCAGTATATTTCCTTGCAATTCTGTTAAACTCGGCAGCTTCCATACATTTCCCTCCTGTCTGAGATAATTGCAACGAAAAGGATCGTTCACCTTTCCTGCTTTTGAAAGACCTTTCACTATACTAACAACTCAAAACAGCAAAATATCCCAAAATCTTAAAAAATTTTTACACTGTAATAACAATACCATAGAAAAGCTGATTTCGCAACAGAAAACGCCGCCAAGCAGGAGATTATCGCACGTGGCGGCTGTGCTGGTTAGTTGTAAATCAACTCTACATTTACAATCTCCGTTGCACGGTTGCGGATATTGTTCATCTTCCGCACCCACAGCATTTGGTTTTCTGCTTTGAGTTGTTCGGTCACGCCATCACGTTCTGCCATCTGTTTTATGAGCCGAAAAAACATATCCTCAGCCTGTTTATTTACATCGGCAAGGTGTCTGTTCAGTTCGCATTTTGTGAGCAAGGTCGTATAAAAACCTTTACGGTGCGCCTTGATATACTGCAAGTGCCGCTGTCCCCAAATACCGACTTCGACTTAATCCCACGCCCGATCCTGATCCCGAAATTTAAAATCCAATATGGATAGATTTATAGAATATCCTCAACATATTTTTCAGAATACACAAGGTTATTTAAAATCCAATATGGATAGATTTATAGAACCTCCGCACCTATATTGCCGCTTTTGTATAACTTATTTAAAATCCAATATGGATAGATTTATAGTTGTCAAATATGGAGATACTACATTCAAACGAAAAGATTTAAAATCCAATATGGATAGATTTATAGTTGCCAATTGAGAAAATCGTCAATCATTTCTTTTGATTTAAAATCCAATATGGATAGATTTATAGTATGAAGAACAAATTAAAATTATACGATTTTTCACTTTTAAAATCCAATATGGATAGATTTATAGACTATGCTAACAGATGTGACTATATCTTTATCAAGGTTTTAAAATCCAATATGGATAGATTTATAGATGGAGCTATGGCGGTAAATCATATAACCCCCGAAAATTTAAAATCCAATATGGATAGATTTATAGCCAAAACGGGCAATTGCGCAGTAGATGTGAATATGAATTTAAAATCCAATATGGATAGATTTATAGTACAACAGAGCCGCAGTTATGTATATATGGCAATTATTTAAAATCCAATATGGATAGATTTATAGTTTCATTCGTTGAAGAGCAAATAAAATCGGCGTTCATTTAAAATCCAATATGGATAGATTTATAGTCTTCGTGAAGGCGCTGAAATAAGTAAATATTATTAATTTAAAATCCAATATGGATAGATTTATAGTTGCCTGGTCAGTTGACAATTGACGGCGATAACGATATTTAAAATCCAATATGGATAGATTTATAGAAGAAAAAATCTTTGAAAAAGCAGAACGAAAAAATAATTTAAAATCCAATATGGATAGATTTATAGCCGTTTTCTCTTCTATCCCGGCACTGTCAATATTAATTTAAAATCCAATATGGATAGATTTATAGTCTACCGTTTGTGTCGAAGTCAAGAATTGCAGAACAATTTAAAATCCAATATGGATAGATTTATAGCCTTTGAAATGTAAATCTTATGCGTTCTTGTCATTTATTTAAAATCCAATATGGATAGATTTATAGTAGCGGCTACAACCGTATATATACCTGTCAACAATATTTAAAATCCAATATGGATAGATTTATAGGCTAAGGTTCATTTCATAACTAACATCAATTTTTGAATTTAAAATCCAATATGGATAGATTTATAGTTCAGATTTAACAGACTCAAGTTTTTCAATAATAATATTTAAAATCCAATATGGATAGATTTATAGATTTTGTAGAGTTTCAATGTTTTCAATGTTTTCAAATTTAAAATCCAATATGGATAGATTTATAGAAATCATTCTCAAAATCATAAAACGGAACACCATTAATTTAAAATCCAATATGGAAAGATTTATAGATGTTGTTGAAATTAAAGAGGGTGAGCTTGTTAGTATTTAAAATCCAATATGGATAGATTTATAGACGAACTCGCAATCACATTTTTTGATAATTTTAGAAAATTTAAAATCCAATATGGATAGATTTATAGTAATAGAGCCAAACTCCCAACTATCCTTTAAAATGTTATTTAAAATCCAATATGGATAGATTTATAGCCTCGCCTGTGTTAAACGCTCCTGTGCTCCGTCTTTATTTAAAATCCAATATGGATAGATTTATAGTCGTCGCTGTTTTCAGTCATTGAGTAGTTCTCAATATTTAAAATCCAATATGGATAGATTTATAGCCGTTTTAACACTTTAATACACTAAAATATATTATATATTTAAAATCCAATATGGATAGATTTATAGTACTTGATAAAAAAGGGTATGTTAAATAGTGCATAATTTAAAATCCAATATGGATAGATTTATAGCCAATCCACGCACAAAAATGATAACGGAGGGAAAAATTTAAAATCCAATATGGATAGATTTATAGGTACAACTTTGGTATTCCGTCCGCAAAAATTACAGATTTAAAATCCAATATGGATAGATTTATAGTTGCAAAATTTTTATATCATATTCGCAGTAACCGAGTTATTTAAAATCCAATATGGATAGATTTATAGGTTGTCTTACTGTTGAAAAATTTTGCTTTTACTGTATTTAAAATCCAATATGGATAGATTTATAGTATCCACGCTCAATGATACCACCGCAAAGATTACAAATTTAAAATCCAATATGGATAGATTTATAGAAGCATTTCTCTACCATTATCATTCTTTATTGTCACATTTAAAATCCAATATGGATAGATTTATAGTGTTCTTTAATGCTGAATCAGCTTTTTTATAAGGTGATTTAAAATCCAATATGGATAGATTTATAGACGACAAACTCGTACTCAAGAAAGAATTTTTTGAGCATTTAAAATCCAATATGGATAGATTTATAGGAATTTTCAGCACTTTTGCATAATGCAAACGGTTTATTTGAAATCCAATATGGATAGATTTATAGAGCAGACAATAAGCCGTGAGCATTTCGTACAGTCTTATTTAAAATCCAATATGGATAGATTTATAGATTACAAAGCTGTACAAAACTCCATACATCGAGGAAATTTAAAATCCAATATGGATAGATTTATAGTCCAAAAGACGCAGAAGTTAAGAATGTTATTTCAGAATTTAAAATCCAATATGGATAGATTTATAGCTTAGTTTTAAAGAATTTGAAAAGAAAATAAAAGAATATTTAAAATCCAATATGGATAGATTTATAGTATTTTGTTTTGACCGCTTGCAATTGCCGTTGCAAGATTTAAAATCCAATATGGATAGATTTATAGTTGTTAATGAAAAATCTTTGTTTGATAAGATTTCAGATTTAAAATCCAATATGGATAGATTTATAGTCAGCAAAGCGCCCTTTTATATGTTCCAAAAAATTATTTAAAATCCAATATGGATAGATTTATAGGTTATTAAAAGATGCAATTTCTCGACCATATGTGCCATTTAAAATCCAATATGGATAGATTTATAGTTTTTTCTTTCTGTGCTTGACAATATAAAAATATAATTTAAAATCCAATATGGATAGATTTATAGTAGTTTTATCACTGATAAAGATAAATTGTTGAACAATTTAAAATCCAATATGGATAGATTTATAGTTGAAAAAAGTAATTGACGATAGTTTTAAGTATAGAAATTTAAAATCCAATATGGATAGATTTATAGCAAATAAAAGCTGTTTTTACTAAAGATACAATATTTATTTAAAATCCAATATGGATAGATTTATAGTTTGTGTCAATGCCGCAAACGTAATATGATGATTTATTTAAAATCCAATATGGATAGATTTATAGAATTAAAAATTCGTGATTTTTGTGGCGATTATGCGTATTTAAAATCCAATATGGATAGATTTATAGAAGAGAAAGCAGAAAAACAAGTTATTGATGTTCCAGATTTAAAATCCAATATGGATAGATTTATAGGTTCTGCCATTTGAAACACTCCTTTTTATCTAAAAAATTTAAAATCCAATATGGATAGATTTATAGCAATCTGTTTTTCAGACGGGGAAGTGTATTTCTTCAAATTTAAAATCCAATATGGATAGATTTATAGGCGGCGAAAAGCAGGTTATTATGACCGGTACTATTGCATTTAAAATCCAATATGGATAGATTTATAGTCCAAACGATGCACGCATATATGTGTGTTCGATGTATATTTAAAATCCAATATGGATAGATTTATAGTTCAGCCGAGATTGACGCTTGTTTGCTTGATATGCGATTTAAAATCCAATATGGATAGATTTATAGAATTCGTCCTGCTGTTGTAGTCACGAGAATCAGCGGTATTTAAAATCCAATATGGATAGATTTATAGTCTAATCTGATTGTTGTTGACATCAATAATTCTGTAATTTAAAATCCAATATGGATAGATTTATAGACCCTGCGCCAACAGGATAGGATGGAAACCACTACAATTTAAAATCCAATATGGATAGATTTATAGCAATCATCTTTGTTGAAAGCTGGCTCAATGGGAAAAATTTAAAATCCAATATGGATAGATTTATAGAAATCGAGGGCAGAAACGAGCGTATAGCCTCAAGTATTTAAAATCCAATATGGATAGATTTATAGCCTGCAAAGTCAGTTAACGACCTTTACGATGACCAAATTTAAAATCCAATATGGATAGATTTATAGATATCAACACATAATTCGAGCAATTCACCGTCGGAAATTTAAAATCCAATATGGATAGATTTATAGCAATCCCTACATATTATCCATTTTTGCTCCACAATCATTTAAAATCCAATATGGATAGATTTATAGCGAGGTCGTTGCTGATAATGTAGAATTTCCTCTCAGATTTAAAATCCAATATGGATAGATTTATAGGCTTGCTCCTGCTCGATTTTAATTGCCCTTTTTAGCTTATTTAAAATCCAATATGGATAGATTTATAGTGACAACACAGAGAAACTTGTCATCAAATACAGAAAATTTAAAATCCAATATGGATAGATTTATAGCGGTAAAGACAAGCCTGTAATCATTCAGATTTTTAAATTTAAAATCCAATATGGATAGATTTATAGGCAGATATTCCGGCTAAGAGAAAAGACTTAGCTGAATTTAAAATCCAATATGGATAGATTTATAGACATCAAGGGATTTACTTTCGATTGCAAAAATATCATTTAAAATCCAATATGGATAGATTTATAGTATTGCTCAAAGCGAGCAAAGCCGTTGCGACAGCGTACATTTAAAATCCAATATGGATAGATTTATAGGGTTTGACTGTTGAAAATGGAATCCCACTTATTAATATTTAAAATCCAATATGGATAGATTTATAGTCGTTAGAAACATACAAGTAATGCATAGTATAGTATTTAAAATCCAATATGGATAGATTTATAGATTTTCGATTGATTCTATGTATTCGATTATTTCTTGCATTTAAAATCCAATATGGATAGATTTATAGCAGCTCGACTGTTAAAAGTCTTGAGGATATAAAGCTAATTTAAAATCCAATATGGATAGATTTATAGCTTTCGCTCTTCGGTCGTACTGTTATCCCAACTGAATTTAAAATCCAATATGGATAGATTTATAGTTTGTTCAGCTTGACGGTTATACTACTGTGCCATATATTTAAAATCCAATATGGATAGATTTATAGTGATACAACAGCAATTCTAAACGATTTTTCAGAAAAATTTAAAATCCAATATGGATAGATTTATAGAATGCCAGACATCTCATTTGCGTACGGAATGAGTAAATTTAAAATCCAATATGGATAGATTTATAGAAAGCGGAAAACGATTAGCGTATATCAGAAGATATGATTTAAAATCCAATATGGATAGATTTATAGATTAGTAATGTTAATATGTTAAGAAGATTTTATAATTTAAAATCCAATATGGATAGATTTATAGTTTTATACATATGACAGTATCACAATTAAAAATTTTATTTAAAATCCAATATGGATAGATTTATAGCTATTTACTATTTTATAGACAAAATCGAATTTTTGAATTTAAAATCCAATATGGATAGATTTATAGAATATGCAACAAGGCGAAATTAAAGTCTATCCGTTATTTAAAATCCAATATGGATAGATTTATAGTTCGCAAAAAAATTTACCCATTCCATTCTGTCCTTAATTTAAAATCCAATATGGATAGATTTATAGCATTATGAACTGTAATTTTAGAAGGGTACATAAAAAAATTTAAAATCCAATATGGATAGATTTATAGTTGCTTTTAAATTAGTAAACATAACTTCAAAAATACAATTTAAAATCCAATATGGATAGATTTATAGTCAGTGTCGCCATATTTGACAAGTAAACGACCATTTATTTAAAATCCAATATGGATAGATTTATAGGTGTTTCCTAACACCGTTAATCGTTCAAAACTTATGTATTTAAAATCCAATATGGATAGATTTATAGGAAATTTGTGTTTTCCGTGCTCACACGTGTTCGAATATTTAAAATCCAATATGGATAGATTTATAGAAAATATTGCTGAATATCAATTAATGTTTGCAGTGTATTTAAAATCCAATATGGATAGATTTATAGCATCACCTACTCCGAATTGCCATATATACATTACAGATTTAAAATCCAATATGGATAGATTTATAGAACTCCGAAAGCATAACGATTTTCTGATTTTCTTTATTTAAAATCCAATATGGATAGATTTATAGTAAGCATCTGTTTAAATAGTTAATGTCTATAGTTTTATTTAAAATCCAATATGGATAGATTTATAGCTGATTATATTTTGTAATCTGAATTTTACTCACATCATTTAAAATCCAATATGGATAGATTTATAGTCGAAACTTTATCGAAATTTTTAAAATACAGTAACATTTAAAATCCAATATGGATAGATTTATAGGCGACAAGGACTACAAGCTCCCGCATATCAAGTTTGATTTAAAATCCAATATGGATAGATTTATAGAGGTTATTGCCTTACAGGGTTTAGACACCGTTACAGATTTAAAATCCAATATGGATAGATTTATAGCGTGTGTATGTATGCGACAGCAGGAGCAGCGTCTGCGATTTAAAATCCAATATGGATAGATTTATAGATCAGGTATGGCATACACCTTGAGAGTGGTGGAACATTTAAAATCCAATATGGATAGATTTATAGTTTTGTCAGCTTTTAACTTTTTCAGATATTTTTGAATTTAAAATCCAATATGGATAGATTTATAGTAATTACTTCCATTTCCATTCTCCTTTCATTTCGTATTTAAAATCCAATATGGATAGATTTATAGTGTTGCGTCAATGTTCTCCCAGCGAGCCATCATCGGCATTTAAAATCCAATATGGATAGATTTATAGTGGAGTCAGATATATTTGCTTGACAGCGGAGAGCGACATTTAAAATCCAATATGGATAGATTTATAGCGCTGTTTTCCGTAAATAGCCCCAAACTGTCTTGTATTTAAAATCCAATATGGATAGATTTATAGGTGACCCGCCATATAGTTATTGCGATTGCGAAATATTTAAAATCCAATATGGATAGATTTATAGAGTGAGGACGAAGTCTTCTGGGAACATCTCGACAGAGATTTAAAATCCAATATGGATAGATTTATAGTTTCAAAACTATGATGTTTGTACTGAATCAGAATTTATTTAAAATCCAATATGGATAGATTTATAGCAAGATTTCTGACATCTGCATTTCAATGAAAGCGGATTTAAAATCCAATATGGATAGATTTATAGCCAATGGAAAAACGGCAGACAACTCTACGACATTAATTTAAAATCCAATATGGATAGATTTATAGTCGGTGAGTGGCTTTAAAAGTGTTGCCCTGAAAATATTTAAAATCCAATATGGATAGATTTATAGAGCATCAACCTCGGCTACACTCAAGTATGCACACTATTTAAAATCCAATATGGATAGATTTATAGGCTGTTCGTATGCCTCCTTGCCCTGAACAGTAGTCATTTAAAATCCAATATGGATAGATTTATAGTGTATCTGTCCTCCGTACTGCATTTTACATACACATCATTTAAAATCCAATATGGATAGATTTATAGGCTGACTTGTCAAACTCCGAAAGCATGACGATTTTCATTTAAAATCCAATATGGATAGATTTATAGGTTGTCTTGCTGTTGAAAAATTTTGCTTTTACTGCATTTAAAATCCAATATGGATAGATTTATAGTGTTAAGAAGATTTTATAATGGTTCTGATATGAGCATTTAAAATCCAATATGGATAGATTTATAGACCCTTTCAATTATCGCCCTACAAGAAAATTTTTGTATTTAAAATCCAATATGGATAGATTTATAGATTTTAATGACATATTGTCATTATCGAATTATATGATTTAAAATCCAATATGGATAGATTTATAGAAATCCGTTTGAACAATTAGAATTTTTAAAATTCTAATTTAAAATCCAATATGGATAGATTTATAGATGATACAACAGCAATTCTAAATGATTTTTCCCAAAAATTTAAAATCCAATATGGATAGATTTATAGAAACATCTGTTTAAGTAGTTAACATCAATGCTTTTATTTAAAATCCAATATGGATAGATTTATAGACAGAAAAATATAACAAAGCCGCAGTTATGTATATAATTTAAAATCCAATATGGATAGATTTATAGTATATGGCAATTCGGTGTTGGTAATGATGTTTATTAATTTAAAATCCAATATGGATAGATTTATAGTCGTTTCCGCTTTCAACCATTGAGTAATTCTCGATTATTTAAAATCCAATATGGATAGATTTATAGTTTGTACAGCAGCATATCCATAGTGGTGTATGGGTATTTAAAATCCAATATGGATAGATTTATAGTCTCGTCAATCATTTTCAAGTCACCTCACTAAAAAAATTTAAAATCCAATATGGATAGATTTATAGCCCATTTGCTTTTAGGTTTTCCTTGCATTCCACCATATTTAAAATCCAATATGGATAGATTTATAGTGATTTTTGACATTCTTTATACCTCCTTAGGCTGCATTTAAAATCCAATATGGATAGATTTATAGGAAAAGAGCTTTGATGTCATCGGACAAAGCATTGATATTTAAAATCCAATATGGATAGATTTATAGATAGTTACTACCATATTTGTTTCGTCAACATCGATATTTAAAATCCAATATGGATAGATTTATAGTCGGATACAGTATTGCCGAGTGCAGATTTATATTGATTTAAAATCCAATATGGATAGATTTATAGAGCAGGTCAATGGAATTACATACGCTATTATAACAGATTTAAAATCCAATATGGATAGATTTATAGCATTAACTTTATGTAACTAAATGTAACTAAATAAAATTTAAAATCCAATATGGATAGATTTATAGAATTGTGTCTTCTTTTCCGCTGTCTGATGAATTAAGCATTTAAAATCCAATATGGATAGATTTATAGCTGTTCAGAAATATAATTTACTTGATAAACAAATTATTTAAAATCCAATATGGATAGATTTATAGCCTAACGCTCGAAGAATTGTATCAACAAGTCCATCATTTAAAATCCAATATGGATAGATTTATAGGGCACAAGGTGAAATTAAAGTTTATCCGTTTGGTTAATTTAAAATCCAATATGGATAGATTTATAGTGCGTAACAAATCCCTGCAATGACGAAATTTTATAATTTAAAATCCAATATGGATAGATTTATAGCAAACTCAATAACCTTTATTGTTTTTTCGTTTTTCAGATTTAAAATCCAATATGGATAGATTTATAGACACATTAAAAATAACACCAAATGACTTAATAATAATTTAAAATCCAATATGGATAGATTTATAGGAAGAACAATAATCAAGTGTTTGCTTATTACGAACATTTAAAATCCAATATGGATAGATTTATAGTTAAAATGTCCGTAGCGTGATTTAAATGCAAAATACATTTAAAATCCAATATGGATAGATTTATAGAGCAATAGACAAAGAAATTAACAACCATATTGAGGCATTTAAAATCCAATATGGATAGATTTATAGGATCCTTTTCCCACCACCACTTAAAAGAATCATCTTCATTTAAAATCCAATATGGATAGATTTATAGGTTGCATTAATTGTTTTTATTATTTGCTCTTTTGTTTTAAAATCCAATATGGATAGATTTATAGAGTGTCATAATCTGCGACAACAAGATAATCATCAATTTTTAAAATCCAATATGGATAGATTTATAGAGAAGAACAATAATCAAGTGTTTGCTTATTACGAACTTTTAAAATCCAATATGGATAGATTTATAGTCTTTACGCAAAACCAACCGCAAAGCGTTTCCGTTTTTAAAATCCAATATGGATAGATTTATAGTGCTGATGATTTGCAAAAACTTCAAAATAATTGCATTTTAAAATCCAATATGGATAGATTTATAGTGTAGTAGCACGATTGACAAAGCAATTCAAAAAAATTTTAAAATCCAATATGGATAGATTTATAGCAGCAGGTCAATGGAATTACATACGCTATTATAACAGTTTTAAAATCCAATATGGATAGATTTATAGCGGTGTTTTCAATCGTAGTTATGCTATGAATTTTATTTTAAAATCCAATATGGATAGATTTATAGTGTTTGCGCCGCACGATATTGAAAGTATTACAGCTTTTAAAATCCAATATGGATAGATTTATAGGCACTTTAGCGCTTTAGCACTTTAGCACACTAAAGTTTTAAAATCCAATATGGATAGATTTATAGTCGTGGGATAAAATGATAAGTAATCATCGGCATTTTTCTGTGCTGTTTTGTCGATATACCAAATATTTATCAAATATTACTGTCATTTCAATATACCAAAAGCAACTATACCGATGATTACTTGATTTTTAGGTTCTGTCAACCTGCCGGGGGTTTTGTGCTATGTCAGGTCGACAATAAAAGCGTTACAAAAAATTTGATGTTTTATCATCCGTTTTTCCAAGAAAATCTTTATTCATCCACCGTTCTTCACGGGTATGAAACATTATTACCGAATCCTTGTCTTTTCTGATATAAACATCAAGTTCTTTTTGCAAAGCAAGTGAGTTTGCTTTACTTAAGTTTCCTTCAAAAACAGAGTTTTGAATATGTACAAGATATTTTTTGCAAATCTTAAATACCTTTGGAAGTATTTTTCTGCCTTTTTCATCACATATTATATCATATACAAGAATTACATACAATATTTACCACCACATTTCAAAGCCTTTATATTCTTTTTCTCCTATAATGTGCTTTATCAGTTTATAAAGTTCAAGTCTGATTAAGAATTGATAAGATACATTTTTATTAAGTTCTTTGTGAAAAATAGTTGTCTTTAATTTCTCGTCAAATTCAGATGTAATTATTCTTGACGCTCTTTCGGTAAGCTGCAAACCGTTAAGTCCTTCTACAAAACTGCTTTCTGTTATTTGTTTTCGATTAAGCAAAGAAAAGATCAGACGATCCGCAATCAGCGGTTTGAAAATTTCCGAAACATCAAGTGCAAGAGAATATCGCCTTGTACCCGGCTGATGAAGATAGCTTATTGTAGGATTAAGTTGTGTTTTATAAATTTCCGCCAGAGTTTTTGTATATACAAGAGAATTGACATATGAAATAAGGCTGTTAATCATATTGTCGGCAGGATGATAAACTCTTTTATCAAATTCAATATTCTGATCAATAATTACATTCCACGCTTTGTAATATTCCTGACGAATATTACCTTCAATTCCCATCAACTCTTCTATGGTTTCTACATCTGCAAGTTTCATCCTCAAATTTTCTATAGCAGCCATTTGCTCTGACACATTCTTGCCTCTGCCGTTGTAGTATCTTAAGTTTCTGTAAATATTATAAGACGCAGCAACTATAAATTCTCTTGCTATTGATAATCTGTTTGAATAGTCGCCGTAAGCAAGCACTTGCTTAACCAAAAGCTGACCTGCAAGTTTTGTTTCCTTTGGGCAAAAACTTCCTATGTAAAATTGATAGTAATTGAAGAAATGTACAAGTATTCCGTATTTTGAAAATAAGTTCAGCAATTTAGATGTGACCGTTATTTCATTCATAATATAAATTTCTTTAATATTTTCTATCGGAAGATCTTTTACATTTCCGTCAATTGCAGTAAATCTTAATGTGTTGTCTTTTTGAGTTAAATTGCCTGACGAATATATGTAATAACTTTCCTGCATTTTATCACCTCAAATACAGCACAAATCATAGTAAGCACATGATTTGCAAATTCTTTTACTTTCAAATTTTGGCGGCAAAGCAGCCGATATAATTTTTACTATATCAGCTGCCGCACTTTCAAGCTCTCTTTCATCTTCTTCGCTAAGTTCAACATTAAGACTTTGCTTTAGCAAAGGATAATCAATTCTGCCTTTTATTCCCTCTACCCCACGCTTTTTCAGATAATAAAGATAGTATTTAAGTTGAGCAATACCCGCCTCCTCTATCTTTCTGCTTTTCTTTACCTCATGTAAAAGTTTATGCTCGGTAATAAAATCAATATTGATTGTGTTGTCGATCATAATATGTTTTTTCTTTTGCTTATAAGTGGTTTCATCTATAAGTTTTCCGATTTTGACATTTTCGTTTTCACTTTCCATTGCCAAACCGTTTGAAAAATACCACAGCTTTCTTTTACAAACATAGTAATAATAAATATGCATACCCGAAATATTATTTTCGTCCATAATCATACCTCATATAAAATTATCAGGTTCTCCGTTATCATCAGATTTATCTTGCTTTTTGGTTTTCTTTTCCTTATCAAATCTGATGCCGCATTCGGAATCATAACTGCTGTTAATAACAGGTAATTCAGTATATGGCATTTTTATTTTTAATTTTTTTATTTCGTAATCGTCAATTCTGAATTTAGGTACGGAAACCGTGAAGCCAAGTATTTCTTCGTTTGCCTTGAGTTTATCATCTCTTGAATAAGTATCTGATTTTAAAACTTCCAAAGCTTTTTCTATGGCACTTTCATTTTGATTATAAACATCAATCGGCACAGCGTCACTTCTGTCAATACTTCTTATTCCATCTTTTTTAAGAGAGAGATAATCGACATATTCTTTATAATATTTATAAATTTTACGATATTCTTGAAAATATTTTGATTTTTCGATTTTTTCAACCGAAAGGTACTCATCTATAAGTTCTTTTTTAAGAACTTCAGAGATAATTCCGTCAACGCTTAAAATCGCCTGTTTTGACAACGAATGAATAGCATCGTCAACAAAACGATGTGCATTACCTTGAATTTCAGTAAATACAAAACAATTGTAAGATGAAAAGTCTTTATTACCCTTTCTGTTTACTCTGCCAAAGCGTTGGAACAGGGAAAATAAATCTGATAACTCGGTAATAAGAATATCAAAATCAATGTCAAGACTTGCTTCGACTACGGATGTTGAAATCCATATTTCAGGTATATTCATACTTTCGTTAGTTTTTTCAGAGGCTGCTAAAATCGCATTTTCTTTAGTTTTTCTGTCAATTTTTGTAAAATTGGAATGAAACAGATTTACACTTGCGTTAATATCCGAATTTTTTATTTCGGTGTACATCTTATTTGCGATATCAATTGAATTGCAAACGACAAGATATTTTTTTACTTTATCGCATATTGTATCATCAAATATTTTTATAATATCGTCAGACTGCAAGTTTTTTTCATATACTTTTACATTATGCCTTAGCTTTCCTTTATCAGAAAAATCGGATGTTTTTACATCTGTTCCGAGTATTTTTTCAATCTCGTTTCTTACAAACGGAGGCAAAGTTGCGGTAATTACAGCCACTTTACCACCCAAAGTATGAATCATCTCAATTGCATAAATAATTGCAGCCAAAACATCAGGTGAATACATCTGTATCTCATCAATAATAAACTTTGAATATGACGCTACCGCAAGTTTGTATTCATAACCTGCATATTTCAATGCAAAGTCAAATATCTGATCAGGCGTACAAATTGTAATCGGAAGTGCAAGCTGTTTACTGCATTGTGCATACGCAAAATCATAATTTTTTCCGCTAATTATTGAATCTTCCAAATAATAGGATTTCATATCGGAGTGAACAAGTGCCACTCTTTCCTTGTAATCTTCTTGCGAATTATCTCCGCAAAGCTTTTTAATTCTTTCGTACATCGCATTGATAGCTGTTTTTAACGGCAAAACGAAAAAACATTTATTGTCCCCGCACCAAAGCAATCCCGCCTCGGTTTTGCCCATACCTGTAGGTGCTGTTACAATTAAATTGCTGTCGGTATTTTTAATGCAAAATTCTTGCAATTCATTGTAATGTATATTTCGGGTATTTTTCCAATTGTTTAAAGAATCAGTCAAAAAATCGTTGACCTTTTCGCAGTCAAGACCTGCACTTGCACTGTAATCACATTTATGTAAAAGACCTTTTAATAAAACAGCGTATTGTTTTTCTTCATCAGAAAGTTCGGTTTCAAATAAAGCTTTGATTTTCTTAATATTTCTCTTCATTTTATTGTAAGAGTTTGTATCAAAGCCAAATTCAGCAAGGAATTTTTCTATAAGCTCACGGTTTTCTTTAAACACTGTAACAGGAGAGTCTTTGTTATAGTGATGATAAAGCACAGCAAAATATACACTTGTAGGTTTTATACATTCTGATTTATCAATAAAAAAAGTCGAAAGTATACTGTGTGGAATTTCTTGTTCAGGTTGAAAATTTCCGCCTTTAGTAATTCTTTTTTGAAATTGAGAATTTGCCTTACCGTTATCATGTTTTAAACACGAAACAAGTAAATCAGAGTATAAATCATCAGATTTTATATAGCCGAGCTTATAGAGCAGTTTTGCCTGCTCTATAAGCTCATTTGAATGTTGTCCGATTGTTTTGTCGGGTTTTGCAAGTTTATCTTCTATATTCATTACAAATACCTCAAGCTAAAAACACTGAATATATGCCGTTCTCGGTTTTGTCAAGCATTATGCCTTTACAACCGTTTTCAATATAGTTAAGTTGACAGAAAATAACAGGTACACGATTAAACACTCGTTTTCTCATACCGCCCTTTAACTGCACAGTTTTGTAATCCTTTGGCATTAAATATTTTGTACCGCCTGTGTATCCGCCTTCCGTTTTAGAGATTATATCCATATCGTCTTTATTAATTTCGAGATACTCGACAGGCATATAAACATCAAAATCAGCTTCTCCGTAATCGACATCTTCGTCAACATCAAAAAGCTCTGTTTGAGCACACTCAAGAACTTCTACAAAATCCTCTCCTCTGCCAATTGCAGTAAGATTTCCGATATTATCCATAATATCATTCATAGTATTTTCATCTGCAACTATATGAATGATAAGTTCAATATCGCAGAGAAGTTCATAATACTTAGGGCCTTTTGCAAGCGTTCTGAAATGGGAATACGGAATAGTATACTTTACCTTTTCGTACTCATCATACACAGCCTTTATATGCTTAATACGCTTATCAAATTCTTTTACTTCTTCGGCAGAAATATTTTCATCGGCTTTCATTTCTTTGAGCCGAGTTTTCATTTTATTAATGATTTTTTTATGCTTGTCGATTCTGCGTTTTGTACGCTTTAAAAAGCGGTATTCTTCAAGCAATTTTTCATTAATTACATTAATTGTAATGCCTTTTTCAAAGCTGTTTCCTTGAGCCTTTTGTGCAGTAGCCACAACCTGATATGCACTTGAAAGCATATCGGGATTTTTCATTTTTACAAGCAAATTTCTGTCATCATTAAGGCTGTTAAGAAAACAATCGTCCTTATACATTTTTGTTTTTAGAGAACCGTACTTTCCCTGTACGCTTACTTGCATAGGATGATAAGATGTATAACCGCAAGCCTTATGAAGTGCTCCGATAACAGTTGAATACGGCGGTAAAGGAAATGTCATACGGTTTTGTACAGTTTCTTCTTTTTTGTAATTTGCACTGTTTTGTTTTATATGAAGTCTAATTGCTTTCATATTAATTCCGCCTTACTCCGAAAAATACTCTTTAACCTGACCTCTGAGATTTTCAAAAAATTCTGTCATACTTACAGGATTAAGTTCTCTTACAATTTCGTCCTCGTTTGAAAGCTCGCCGTTACGCATAAGTGCACAACTGTAACCTTGAGCAAGTTTTTCCTTAATCGGCTCTATAATAAGTCTTTTGCCTGAAACAGAAACGGCATTTTCAAAAATATGTGTTTTTCTCGGTGAAAGACCGCCTACCACAAAAATCGGCTCTGCGTTATCAAGATTTCCTTTAACAACAAGTGAAAGATTTTCTACTGCGTCAATAAGAGCAATTACTCTTTCACACTTTTCTGCGTTATCTGCCTCTGCACCAAAGTTTTCGTCCTTACCGATTTTTTCAAGGTCAATTGTAAGACTGTAAATTTTAGATGATTTGTCATATTCATACTGATAAGGCATAAGACCGCAATCCTTTGCATTGTTTTGAACATTTAAACCGTGTGCCATAGCATAATTGGTTGCAAGGTAAAGGTTATTGTGAAAACGGGCATCATTAATAAACGGCTCCGTAGCAACAGCGTCTGTAAGATAGAAAGAACTGTTACGGATGTATGTAACATCTTTTGTAGACATATATCCACCCTCAAGCGCACGGCATGTTGCGGCATTTACATCTTCATTAACAAGCTTCTGCATTGCTCCGTCGATTGATGTCTGTAAATCATCATAAAAACCCGACTGAACACAGATAGCGTTTTTCAGGCTTTCTCTGCTCCTTGTTGCGTATTCTTTGCCGCCTCTGAATACCTTTTGTACACTTGAAATATTACCGAGGCTTTCGCCGTAGTTGCTTGTCATATTTGCGATTACAGTTAATGTTAATGCTTTATTTTTCATAATAAAATCTCCTTTATATTAGTTATTTTTTGAGCTTACTTCAATTAATGCGCTTGCAAAAGCAAATGCAAGATCTTTATTTTCTTCCGCATTTTCAAGGAATGTATAGAAAAATGAAAATTCCATTCCGACATAAGCAGACAAACTAAGTATAATCTCTTTTGCTCTGTCGTAATCATGAGCGCAAAGAGCACTGATTATTTTTTGCTTATATGAATTAATTTTATTACTGCTTTTCATTTCAATTAGTTTTTTGGAAGTTAAAAATCCACAACTTTTTGCTGACTTAATTTCATCCATAATTTCATTTCCTTTCCAAGATACATTTATGTCTATTAGCATATCAGTTCTGCTTTTTATATAGCCTTTAACGGCATTATCATCAAAATAAAACTTAAGCATCATTAAAATTACATCGTCAATCAACACATTGTTAAGACAACGCATATAAACTTCTTTCTCAAGATTAAACCAATAATCATCATTGATTTTTTTGACAAAGTTTAATGATTTCCCCGATAATTCTCTTAACTTTTTTAATCTTTCAAGTCGTACAAAGAATGTTTCGTAATAAGCCTTATCCTGTGATTTTGATATAATTTCAACATCATAGCTTATATAATCCTTTGAATTTTGCAAAACAAGCATTAGTTTGTTTTTGTCGTCTTTATTTTCTGTACTGCTAAGTTGATTTGAAAAAGCATAGTTTGTTTGAGTTAAAGACTTAACAGAAAAATTGTTATTCACAAAATAAGTTTCTCTCATATCAGAATTTGAAAAAGCAAACGCTATAAAATCAAATTCTAAAATATCATTGCTCTCAAAACTTTCCTTTGAAAAACAAAAGCCGAGATTACTTGTTTTTCTGTCTTTGTCAACATTGTAGCCTCTAAGTCTGCAAGTGCTGTTATCTTCGGTAAAAATAAGTCGTTCATTGCAGTAATTCTTATAAAGGTTATTGCCGTTTTTAAAGATATTCTTTATAATTTCCGCTCTGTTTTCTTCAATGGCTGAAATAAAAATATCTTTATTTGTTCCATCAAATTTTATTTTGTCAAATAGCCCTTTAAGAACTGTTTTGCTCTTAACAAGGTCGTTTACCAATTTAATTTGTTCTTCACTGAATTCTTGACTTTCGAGAATGTTTAAAATATTTTTGTGAGTCATATATTTTTCAAAATAGTTCTCTGCAAACTCAAGATATTTTTCTTCTGTTATATCTTCACTTTTGTAAATAATACCGTCAAAGCCGTGGATATAATTATCGGGCTTTTCTTCAACATCACAGAGCACTTTGTAATCAATTCCAAAGTAATCAAAATATTTACATAAACCGACAACGGCTGCCGCAAACCTCCAATCGGTAGGCTGCAGCAAAGTGTCATAATCAAAGTAATCAATCTTTGTTTTCATTAATTCGGTTCACCTCCCTCCGATAAAAGCTCGGCAAAGCCAAATCCTGCGGATTTTCGTGAACCTATACCGCTTTTCAGCAGATAATTAATAACCGATTTATCGGCATTAATACTAAAACTGCCTAAACTGCATTCAATGTAGTTTTTGTAGTGATAAACCACTGTTTTTTTTGCGTTTAACGGTTTAATTTCAAAGTTTGAAATTAACTTCTCGTCAAAACCGCTTTCAACAAGCTGCTCTTTAATTACCTGTTTTGCAATCTCCGTAAAATCCGGATTTGCAACCGAAATATACCTATCCGAATTATTCTCGGCTTTATGTAATCTGATACACAAAGGGCTAAGCATTTTCAAAACAGCGGATGATGAAGTAACATTTTTTTCCGGCACAAGATTAACACTGACAAGTTTCATTTCGTTGCCGAGCGGAGCGGGAATCGGCTTGTCCTTTTGCTTTATAAAAGCAGACATAAAAATACATCCCGTATTATAGTCAGCTGTTGAAAAAGTAATGTTTAGTTGATTTTTCCCGAGTTGAATTTCCGTTTTAGAAAACTTCGGCATAGGCAGATTCACCGCAAAAGTAAAATTTCTGCGTTCCGGTGTAAAATAATATTTTTCATAATATTTTCCCTCGGCAATATCTGACAGTGACCGTTTAAAAAACGAAAGCATAATTCGTTGATAATCAATCGGCAGCTTATTGTTTTGCAAATAAAATCGCAATAAGATTTTCATATTTACCTCCATTTATTATTTTAATAGTATTAGATTTTGTTATTAGAGTTATGATATTTCACAACTCTAATTACAGTATAGCGTTCACAATTTTGTTTGTCAATACCTAATATATATTTTCTAAGAAAATTTTTTATAAATAAGCTTATAAATACATTTATTTTTATAAATTTAGTACATTTGATATTTACAATTAATTATGATATAATTTAATAAATCTTTCCAAAATGGATTTTAAATAATATTTATTTACACCACTTTTTTAATCTATCCAAATTGGATTTTGTCTTTACCATATTATAACATTTTCACTGTACCATAATCCGTACTTTGAATTTGATTTATAAAAAAGATAAAAGATAAAAGGCTCTCGATAAAAATTCGAGGGCCTTTGCTTTTTAAAATCATTTTTCGTTATATATGTTGGAGTAATGTTTATAAATTATGATTTACCGGAATATTTTGCACGGCAATTATAAAAGTTTGGTCAAACTTTTGTAATTGTGACGGTAGGGTAAACAAAATTTATCTCCATTTTTAAATATTTAAATCATTCTATGCTTTTTCCATCTGCCTGACAAATACCTTGCAAGATATGCTGCAGCACGAGCATACAAATCAACAAATATACCGATCCATACACCTAAAACGCCCATATCAAGAACCATAACAAGTATATAACTGCAAACTATTCTGAATATCCACATTGAAATCATACTTACACCGAGTGAAAAGTTTACATCTGTACACTTGCACAATTTGAGATATATTTCTTTGTATATTCTAACATAATAAATGCATTTATTTAAATATACAGATGTATTTTTAGTATATTATTACTATTAAAAATTAGCCGCTTGTATATATAATACTATTTGAGTTATTATATTATAAATTTTTTATAAATATGGTTTTAAATCAAAGTTAATATTCACTAACTTCAATATTTGGCATTTTCTGCTATTTTTCTGAGTTACCAACATTTTATAATTGATTATCAAAAATATAATAAGTTACCCTTCGGTAAAAATAAAAAGTAAGTAATCTGTATAAATGATATTATATATCTTGATGTATGTTAAAATTATAACCATAGTTAAACTTAGATTTTAATATAAAACAGTTAAAATTTTCTTAAAAATTTTTATAATCTGAATTTAACGCTTGACAAATATTATCTGTAATGATATAATACTATTTGTTACATAGATAAGCGGATGTAGTTTAGTGGTAGAACTTCAGCCTTCCAAGCTGATCGTGTGGGTTCGATTCCCATCATCCGCTCCATAAAAGGTGCTGTAAAGAAACAGCATATTAAAAAGCCGAGATTCACGAAAAAGTGAGTCTCGGCTTTTTTTGCTTGCATTGCTGAATATTGTATCCGGGCAATAATCGGTCGTTACCCTTATTTGCATTGGCAGTTATCTTTGTTCCGTCTATGTAGATATGCGACATATCCTGCTTTCCTTAACAGCAAGGTGTTTATTTAGAGCAATATGATGAAAAACCTCGTTAAATGTATATACCGGTTCAGAAATTTCTATTATTTTTTTAATTTCCGGTTATAATTTTAATTGATACGGTGTATAATGTACCTTGTTGATGTGGTTTTTCATTGATAGTAAATTATATCACAAAAGCGACTGCATTCCTACCTTTCGGTTAGAATGCAGTCGTTTTTTGGGAGTTGTTTTTTACAGCTCCTTTTCTTAACGGTCGCCTTCAAGTCCCGTTATTAATTTACTTGTAAAACAAAAAAACAGATTAACAAAAAGCTAATCTGTTTTTTTGGTGCGAGTGACGGAGTGAAAAAAATAAGTACACTTTCTGCCTCGTTTGATACGGCTTGTTAAATTTATAAATTTCATCAACGCTCTCCCTAAAAACAGTCCACCGGACTGTTTTCTTAACGGTCGCCTTCAAGTCCCGTTATTAATTTACTTGTAAAACAAAAAA
>ERZ837487.498-NODE-498-length-58318-cov-8.205825_pt1 | contig 58318 bp, 58 predicted proteins | sample MGYA00519911_ERZ837487 | MGnify/ENA primary metagenome ERZ837487 (study PRJEB31850, sample SAMEA3708818) | human gut metagenome | biome: human gut; feature: human-associated habitat; material: faeces | place: China | collected 2014 ... | reverse complement strand
CCTTTAAATTAGGAACATTCTACGAATTTTTACATTTTCATGAATAATTCAGGTAATATATATTTAGTAGGTTTTCTAGCAAAGAGGTAAAAATGGTTAAAATTATTGCTTTTGATTTAGACGGAACTTTGTATGATAAGCATAAACATATTGATGAAGATACAATTCATAAAATAATTGAACTTGAACAAAAAGGTATTGTAGTTGGGATCGTGACTGGAAGATTTTATGAAGAGTTGGGTGAAGTAATTAAAATATTGAAATTACGAGAATACAATGGTTTTGTGGCTAGTTCAAACGGTTTAGAAATACATGATTTTTTAGATGGAGAGAAAAAGTGTTTTACACGACTCTCAAAAGATGAAGTAAAAGAATTGGTAAAAGAAGCAAAGAAACATCATATGATTAGTTATGTTTGGCAAAATGGGGGATATACAATGTTTGGTGTTTCTATTTTGGATGCAGTTAAAAAGATATTTTCACTTATTCCTTTGGATTCACATTACATAAAATCATTACAAAAAACGAAATTTGAAACGGATGTTGTATTAAATGAAGCGTTGTATGACAAGGTTTGTTTTGTGGGAATTCAAATTGATAAGTTAAAAAAACAACATCCAGAATATCGGTTTTATGATGTAGGAAAGTTTGGTACAGAACTATGTAAAAGGGATGTAGGTAAGCTTGAAGCCATTCAATATATATGTAGGAAGAAGGGTGTATCAATCTCTAGTGTAATGGCATTTGGAGACAATGGAAATGATGTGGATTTACTAGCTTCTTGTGGATATGGAGTTGCGATGAAAAATGGGAGTGCACAGGCAAAAAAAGCCGCTAAATATATTAGCGACTATGCGAATAATGAGCAGGACGTGCTTCGATTTATAAATTCGTTTTTTGTATAAAATATTGATCCAAAAAGATAAGAATTCCATTTAGTATAAGGAAAGATCCGGTTAAAGAGAAAATAAAGTCTAAGGATTGAATGGGTTTCATAAGTAATACAACACCAATGACTAGAATGAATATAGCTCCTGCAAGATTGACTTTCCATTGCTCAAATCCATTATCTTTTAAGAGTAATACTTTTTGAAAATGAGATAGGGAATTAATAATCAATAGAATTCCTACAAGCATAGGTAAAATACTGATAAATTTCTTAGGGTCTAAACTCATATATAAGCCTGCAGATAATAGGAATATACTTAATATAAGTGTTGTTAGTGTTGTACTATTTCTTTTCTTGAAATATGTATAAAGAAATAGAATCGCAATGACTAAAAAGATACATCCAATAACTCGCGTAATTGTTGTTAATATGGAAACGTTAAATATGCATAAGACTAAGCCGGATAGAATGCATAGAATTGCCGATGAGATGGCTTCTGTTTTTGTTTCTTTCATATAATCACAACCTTTCACAATTATTATAGTCTGTTGTATACTAAATCTAAAGAGGTGACGAACATGAAAGTAGCAGTGTTATTAGAAAATGGATTTGAAGAATTAGAAGCTATGGGTCCCATTGCCTTACTTAGACGTGGTGGACTTGATGTGGATATGATTGGTGTCAACAATGAAGAACAGGTTACGGGTCGTTTTGGCATAACCTATTCGAGTGTATATCCAATGAACACATATGACTTTAGCAATGTGGATTGTTTAGTTTTACCTGGTGGTCCACATTATCAAAAGCTAGAAAAAAATGAAGAAGTATTAAAATTAGCTCATGAGTTTGCCGAAAATAAGGTGTTGGCAGCTATTTGTGCTTCTCCAACAATTTTAGGTCATGAGGGTATCTTAAAAGGTAAGAAATATACTTGTTTTAAAGATATGGATGAAGATTTTGGTGGTGAATATCAATATGCTTATGCCGTTACAGACGGAAACATCATTACGGGTGTGAGTGCGGCAGCAAGTATTGAGTTTGCGTTTGCGATTCTAGAAAAGCTTTGTGGTAAAGAACATACAGAAAAAGTAAAAGCATCAATTTATTATGATGCGAAGCATTAAAAAAATTGTCATCGTGAATGATGACAATTTTTAGTTTATGCTTCTTCATTTAATAAATGGAATTTTTCAAAAATATAGAATAGTAAAGACATGATCATTCCAGTGATACAAGCAAGTACCATTCCTGATAAGGAAATATTTCCTAAGTGAATTGTTACTCCGCTAAGTCCAACAACGAATACAACAGATGTTAAGATCATGTTTACGCTTTTTCCATAATCGACTTTTTGGTCGACTAGAATTCTTAATCCACTTGTACCAATCATACCGTATAGTAAGAAGCTAATTCCACCGATAACTGGATTTGGGATTGTTTGAATCAATGCAGATAATGGACCAATGAATGAACAGATGATGGATAGGATGGCAGCTCCAGCAATAACTTGTACGCTGTATACGCCAGTAATTGCCATAACTCCAATGTTTTCTCCGTAAGTTGTAGTTGGAACAGATCCAATTAAACCTGAAATCATTGTTGAAAAGTTATCAGCAAATAAAGAGCGGTGTAGTCCTGGATCTTCAATTAAGTTTCTTCCGACAACTTCACCTGTAACGATTTGGTGACCAATGTGTTCTGATGCGATAACTAATAATACGGGAAGCATCATTAGAATGGCATCCATACTGAATTTTGGTGCTTGAAAGTTTGGAATTGAGATAAAGCTTGCCTGAAGGACTGGAGTAAAGTCAACAATACCTACGGCAACAGCAGTTAAATATCCTGTAACTACGGCGATCAAGATTGGGATAACGCTTAAGAATTTTTTGAAGCATACACTTCCAATTACGGCCATACCAAGTGTAACCGCAAAAACAATCACGTTTTTAGGGTCAATGTTATCTCCTAGAATTCCAGCTGTATTTGCAGCCGATGAAGATAATTCTAGACCAATTAATGCAACAACGGGTCCCATTGCGGCAGATGGTAGTACGATATCAATCCATTTTGTTCCAAATTTCTTGATGATCATTGCCAATAAACATCCGCAAAAACCAACCGCAACAAATCCACCACATGCGTATGGATATCCAAATTTTGCGATAATGATATTTGCGGGAGCAATGAAGGCAAAGCTACTTCCTAAATAGGCTGGTGCTTTTCCTTTTGTGATAAAAATAAACAACAATGTTCCGATACCATTCATGAATAGTACGATAGCTGGGTTAATACCGAATAAGAATGGTACTAATACACTGGCTCCAAACATTGCGAACATGTGTTGAATACTTAATGGTATCAGCAGATTTGCGGGTACTTTTTCTTCAACTTGAATAATTCGTTTTGCCATGAAAAATATTCTCCTCCTAAAATATACCTTAACTTTTATACCACATTTTAATGGATTATGAAACTAATTTAGGCTATAATTATCGGGTAATGCGCCTGTAGCTCAACTGGATAGAGTATCAGATTCCGATTCTGGCGGTTGCAGGTTCGAGCCCTGTCAGGCGCGCCATTTAGGAGAAATATGGAAACAATACTTTTTGATTTAGATGACACATTAATTGAATCGATGCATGTATGGGAAGATGCCATCATTCATTTATTTAAAAAGATGAATTTGTATATGAGTATGGAAGAGGCTCGTCAAATCTTTTTTACGATGAAATTTTCAGAGGTTTTAACATACATCAAAGAAAGATTTCATACTAAACAAGATGAGGCTTGGATGTTCAATGAAGTAAATGAAGATATTTTAAATCAATATGCGTATCATATTGAGGCAAAGAAGGGTGCTTTGGATTATATAAAGAAGTGTGCTTTAGAAAATAAAAAGATGGCTGTATTAACATCAAACACAAGAGCATTATCTGAAAAAGTGTTAGATCGACTTGGTATGTTGGAATATATGGAGAATGTATATTCGGCAGATGAATTAAAGATGTCAAAAAGAGAAGTGGATATCTATGAGTATGTATTGAAGGATTTAAATACAACTGCAGAAAGTACGATTGTATTTGAGGATTCGATGTATGCGATCAATACAGCTCAATCATTAAATATTGAGTGTATTGGTTTAGTAAATCCAAACAATCAAAAGGTGTTTGAAAAAAACCATGTAAAAACAATCGTTGATTTTACAGAATTGTGTTAAAATCATGATATGTCCCAGTAGCTCAGTTGGATAGAGCATTCGCCTCCTAAGCGAAAGGTCGTAGGTTCGACTCCTATCTGGGACGCCAATTTTAAGGGATTTAACAGGGTTTTAATGAATTTTGGCCTGTGAATGATAAAAGAGATTTGTCTGATGTGTATTCATCATTCAAATCTCTTTTTGTTTTGTGATAAGTGAGGAGTGGGAAATGTTTTCGTTCCAAGTTAATTTCTTTGTGTGAATTCTTGTAGATAAATTAGAATTTGTCATTCCTTCTTGTTCTTTTCAATAGCACTAATCGTGCAAGCAAAAACAGTAATCATTGAAAGTGATATTGCTTCGTTCATTCCAAAGCCAAAGAAAAAGCCGACTAATGCTGTTTTCATAATATACTTCCATCAAGTCCGATTTGTAATTCTATTCTTCATTTAAAAGATGTTGTAATTCTTCTTTGCTTGGTAATACTGTTTGGTATTTACTCGCAAATATTTGATTATTGTTTTCAGGTAAAGTCATTTCCACAATAGATTGTTTTTTATCTTTGCATAGAATAATTCCAATTGTATTATTTTCATCGTCAAGTTTTACTTTACGATCATAGTAATTCACATACATTTGCATTTGTCCAATGTCTTGATGTTTTAATTCTCCAATTTTTAAATCAATTAATACAAAACATTTTAATATTCTGTTGAAGAATACTAAATCGACTTTGAAATGTTCTTCGTCAAATGTTAGTCTAACTTGTCTACCTACAAATGTATAGCCTTTACCAAGTTCGAGTAAGAATTGTTGTAAATGATCAATAATCTTATTCTCTAACTCAGTTTCGGAATATACAGGTAATTCTGGCAATTGTAAAAACTCTAATACATATGGATCTTTAATTGCATCTGCTGGCTTTTCGATTATTTGTCCTTTTTGTGATAATAACATCACTTCATCTTTATTTTTACTTAAAGATAGACGTTCATATAATGAAGAATCATATTGTCTTTTTAATTCTGATAAACTCCAATCATTTTTTACTGCTTCAATTTCATAAAAATGTCTTTCTTCAATATTGGAAATTCTCATTAGTTTCAAATAATGTGACCAGCTTAAATAAAATTTACGTCCTGTAACAGTTGTAGGGTAGTTTTTGAATTGGCTAAACACTGTTTGGCTAATTGAATCATTTGAGTATATAAGATAGAATTGACGAAAATTTTTTAAATTCGATATGGAATATCCTTTACCATAATGTTCAGTCAAAAAAGATGATAAGTTTCTAATTATATATTTACCATATTCTGCTCGATTATCGCCATTTTGTTCTTCTTCAATAATCATTCGTCCAATATCAAAATATGTATAGACCATAGCAATATTCACAGCAGTTTTAACATTTTTCTTGGCTTCTTCGATTAATAAAGAAACTTTATTTAGAAATTTGTTGCTTACTTCATTCATATGTAATACACCACGCTTTCGCTATATATTTTCATTATAATTGCATTTACCATTTATATCTATAGTACAATGTATATAATGTTTTTCTTGCGAATCCTTTTCTGATGAGACTACAGACAAGAGAGGAGCAGTACCTACAGAATAGGTCTCCTAAGAGTTAGGAGTGAGTGGCCAAAAAGTGATAAAATTAAATAAGAAATGTCCTCGTAGCACAGCTGGAGAATGCAATCGCCTCCTAAGCGATAGATCGGGTGTTCGAACCACCTCGAGGACGCCATATTTACTATAAATAAAGTAATTTTAATACTTTATGGTTATACATAAATTGCGGTGAAATCATTTGATTTTATCGCTTTTTTTAATTAAGCTTGAATTGAATTTTACGGAAATGCCAGCTAATAGAAATTGGCGTGATTCGAACATTTTAGCTGCTTCCAGCTAATAAAAATAGGCTCTCAGCTAATATTCATCTTTTAAGAACACTTGATGAGTGGTCAAACATAAGAATATTAGAAACATAAAACAAGACAATATGAACAAACTCTTTTTACATAGCCAGGTAAATCTGGTATATGAGAAAGGAGTTTTTATTATGCGAAATTGTAAAGTAATCGCAGTCACAAATCAAAAAGGTGGTGTAGGCAAAACTACAACTACAGAGAATGTGGCCATTGGTTTGGCTCGAAATGGATGCAACGTATTGATTGTGGACTTTGATCCTCAGGGTGATCTTACAAGTTGTCTTGGATGGAAAAATAACGATTCATTGGAACACTCTGTTTCATCTATGCTTGATGATTATATCAATGACAATGATATTAATTATGAATCGTTAATATTACATCATGATGAGCATGTGGATTTAATTCCGGCAAATATTGAATTAGCTGATTTTGAAATGCGTCTAGTGAGTGTAATCAACAGAGAGCAGACTTTAAGTAATTGTATTGAGCCGTTGAGAAATCAATATGACTATATCTTTATTGATTGTCCACCATCTTTAGGAATGTTAACTGTAAATGCTTTATCAGCTGCTGATGAAGTACTGATACCAGTACAGACGCAGTATCTTCCTGCAAAAGGAATGACTAAGTTATTACAGACGGTAGGAAAAGTTCAACGTAAGATTAATAGTAATCTTAAAATCACCGGTATTGTGATGACACTTGCGGATTTAAACACGAATCTAACAAAGAGTACGATTGAAACGATTCGAGAAAGTTTTGGAAAGAATATTCGTGTATTCGATACGATTATTCCAAAAGCAACGAAAGCGAGTGAAGCAAGTATTTCTGGTAAGAGTATCTATGCGTATGCCAAAGAATCTAAAGTAGCTTTAGCTTATTCGAATCTTACAAAGGAATTGATTAACAATCAAAAAGTTAAGCACAGAGAAGAATTAAATAGATAGGAGAAAAAGTAAATGACAAACAATTATGTTTTATTGAACGGAAAACTTTCAAGAGATATTGAAGTATCTAAGAATGATAAGGGCAATTCTTTTGTGAAGTTTTGTTTAATTTGTACAAGAGATGGTATTAATTCATATTCAGATTATATTAACTGTATCGCATTTGGAGAAATTGCGAATGCCATCTGTAGAAAAGGAGAAAAGGATACAGCTTATCACATTGAAGGAAATATCCGAACAAACTCATATGAGAAAAATGGTAAAAAGAATTATTCCACAAATGTGGTTGTAGAATCTTTTAGATTGCTAGATGCCTAGAATCAAACGATGTCCATTTTGTCATTCAACCGCTCATTTAGTCATTGATTGGGACAGTAAAAAAATTAATGGATATTATGGTCAGTATGTTATCTGTACGTTATGCTCTAAAAGAACGAAAACTGAGCCAACATCAGATCAAGCGATTGAAGAATGGAATCATCATATATTAAAAAAGAATATACAACTCACTTTATTTTAAAAGGAGGTGGCATACTTGCCAAAATTAGACTTAGGGTTGCCAAGCTATGACTCCTTATTTTCTACAGAAGAAGAAAGACAGGAAGCCAATACCGAAAAGGTAATGACAATCCCTATAAACAAAATAAAAGATTTTGAAGGTCACCCATTTCATGTAACTATGGATGAAGATATGGCGAAGCTTATTGATTCTATAAAAGAAAACGATATGTTGATGCCTGCACTTGTACGACCAAAACCAGATGGAACTTATGAAATGATTTCTGGTCACAGGCGGAAATTCGCTATGTCACAGCTAGGAAGAACCGAAATGAATGTTATCATACGAGAATTGGACGATGATCAGGCAACGATTCTGATGGTAGATTCAAATATTCAGCGTGAAAACATTTATCCTAGTGAAAGAGGTTATGCCTATAAGATGCGCTTAGAAGCCATGAAACATCAAGGTAAAAAAGTAGATATTAATGTTGATGATGTTCATGTTGAATATGATAAAACTACTTCCAACCAAGTTGGTTGGAAGTCAGAAAGTGCAGCAAAATTAGGTGAACAGGTAGGTGTTAGCATGAATCAAATAAGGCGGTTTATTCGATTAACCTATCTTATTGAACCATTGCAGGAAATGGTGGATGGACGAAATGAAAATGAGATAAAAATTGCATTTAATCCAGCTGTTGAATTGTCATATTTAACGGAATCAGAACAATTTGATTTGGTGAATGCGATCATTGAAAATCAAAGAACTCCATCATTAGCTCAATGTCAGGAATTCAAGAGATTAAGCCATGATGGTGAGCTTACTGCAGACTTTATTGAAGATACGCTTTCTGAGGAAAAACCAAACCAAAGAGAGAAATTATCTTTTCAAATGAAGGAAATTGATAAATATTTTCCCAAGGATTACACACCAGGCAAGAAGAAGGATTTGATGATCCACTTGCTGGAAAACTGGGCAAAGAAAAGATCACGAGAACAAGAGCGATAATTGAATGTAGAAATTGCTTTATTCGTACTTGTGATTGTTCCAAACTGTTGGAGGGGCAGTTTGTCTTTGCGTGGTGAGGTGTGACTTTTACCTCCCCTAAAACCCCTCCTACCTACCGAAAGAATCTTATTACCTACCGAAAAAGAAAAAATGTTTGTTATCTAGTAAGAATAAATATTTGCATGTTGGTAAATAAAATTTATATTGAGTATTTTTAAATAAAGAGATGTTATTAAGAAATACAAGTGGAGGTAAATCAAATGAAGAAGTTAATTATTTCAGTGATTAGTACTGTGATGATGATTGGAGCAGGAGTAGCATTTAATCCAGATGTTTCTGTTCCTACTGTGGAAAAGTCTTCTAAGGAAACAACAAGTGTTGAAAAGAAGAAATCAAAAGTTAGTAAACATGAAGATGTTGACAAAGAGGTATCTAAAACAGATGAAATTCAGGTTAAGGAAGAAAACACAACTAATAAAAGTGATTCAAAAAAAGAGAGCGTTTCTTCTGACACAAAAAAACAAGATACTCAAAGTAATGATACTTCAAAGAGTAATGTGAAATCTGATACAAAAGTAATTGATTCTGGTAATAACAATTCTTCAACTACGAATGATTCAGTGCAACAAACCACCTCAAAAGAAGAAACTGTTACTGAACCAGTACCTGCACCAGAAACAGTACAACCAAGTTATGCATGTCCAGGAGGAGTTAATCAAAATGTTTCCTGTGATGTGATTTTAGATAGTAACTTCTATTATGCAACGTATGGTACTATGCCTGAAGCAGAATCAGCAGGTGAATACTATTTGAATGATGTGATGTACATTGGAAATGCCGAAATAACAAATTATTCAGTGCAGCCTGTGTATCGAAATGATCATAGTATTGCCTATTACGGATTAAATCTTTGGAGTAACGGAAGTTTGATTCAATAAAAAAGCTCTATAAGAAAAATCATTTAATTTGTATCCTATTAGTGAAAATGATATATTATAAATGAAGAGTCGGTATGGAGACTATAAACCCATGCCATTGGTCGGAACAAAGACCTAAAACTTGTTCCAGTGCAGAGAAAACTGCTAAACATCTTAAAAGGCGAGCAATCGCCTTTTAATTTTAGAAAGAGAGTACTGTATGAATAATATTTCATTTAAACAAAGGGTATGCCAATCAATAATTAATCAATCAAAAATATACCAAAAAATCTTTGTTGATCGACAATACCTAATTTGCTCAAAATGTTTTAAGAATCGAAAATACTATATTTTAGTTGCAAACAAGGATAACTACTTACATTTAGTAGGTGTTCATACAAATCTAACTCCTTCTGATTTTTTTGAAAAATGTTTTAATGATACTCTTACTGAAAATGATTTTGATTTTTCAAAAAAGAATCAAAGTGAAAAAAGTGTAAAAGGTTCTGTTAGAAGAAAGATATCAGCTTTAGAAAACATAAATAATTTTTTTGCACAAAATCTATATATCGAAGAAGGGTTTCGTAAAAATAAAGTCAGTTGTGTAATTGCTACATCGGACAATAAAATAACAATTGGTTTTTCTGATGGAATGTATTCAAGACCTAAAACACTCCTTAAAGGTAATATGCTTAATATGAGTACCAATAAAATTGATTTAATACTATCTAAAGAAAAAAAGGATAAAACATTTAATAAAATAGAATATGGAAATGAAGAAATATTATCTTATTATCATAAAGATATTTATCACTTGATATCAAAAAACTTAATCTAAATGAAATACATTATTTTAGCGAGGAAAAATTCTCGCTTTTTTTGTTGCAATAACCTAAAGGAAAGGAAAAAGAATATGAAAAACATATTGAAGAAAGGTAGTAAATTCTTTCTAACAGCATTAGTTATTCTCAATTCGTTGATGAATACTTTACCGGTACATGCTGAAGAAACGACTACAGATGAAAATGATTTAGATACGATTGTAGAACTTGGAAATGCAGAAGATGTATTTCCTGATTTGATGCCTCAGTCTGATGGAATCTCATTAACGGATACAACAGGAACAGGCAGTATTTATGCAATGATCCATATTGCCAATCAGTATGGATTTGATTATGTACAGCAATTATATGTTGGGGATAAGACAGTATTCTGTATTGAACCAATGCAGTTATTTACCGAAGGTTTAGATTATCATGAAGATACCGCAAAATGGGATGAATTATCTGAACAAACTCGTCAGAATATCTGGGAAATCAACTATTATGGATACAGTTATTCGGGTCATCAAACAGAAAAATACTATGTCGCAACTCAAGTTATGATTTGGCAGGCCGTGACTGGAACTTGGTATCAGCCTTACTATACAGATGGAACAACTGTTTATGATATTTCAAATGAGGTAGCAGTCATCAACAATTTACGTGCTCAGCCACAAGGTAGACCTTCATTCAATAATCAAACGATTAAAATGGGCTTGAATACACCTGTCACTTTGACGGACACAAAAGGGACTTTATCAAATTACTCAATCACAAATTCAAATGGAATTCGTGCTTCTGTAGATGGAAACAATCTTACAGTAGCTATCACATCTGAAAATTATGATAAGAGTATTACTTTTTCACGTAATTTTACAGCACGAGATGTAAATGTTATCTATGGATCAGGTGGATATCAAAGAGTTATTTATTTAGCCTCAAGGCGAGATCCTTCTCCAAACTTTAAATTAAATTTCGATTTGATGTATGCAGATATTGAAGTTGAAAAACAGGATTCTCAAACAGGTACTAAGACTCAAGGAGATGCTACATTTAATGGAGCTACATTTGCGATTAAAGATACAAGTGGAAATGTACTTGAAACCATCACAACAAATGGATCAAAAGCTAAATCAAAAAAATATCCAGTGGGAACAACTTTGAATGTATGTGAGGTTACTTCGCCTGAAGGATATTTAACTAACAGTTCTTGTAATACAGTAGAACTTAAATATTCAGGTGATAACACACCTAGTACATTCTATACAACAGTTAAAGATCAGGTTATTAAGGGTCGCATTGAAATTGCGAAAACAATTGATAAAGAGAAGTATGGATTATTCCAAAGCAATGTTCAAAAGCCTGGTGAAGGATTTAAATTTGATATTATTTTAAAATCGACAGGCAAAGTCGTATCAACATTGACTACGGATGAAGATGGTCGAGCTATTAGTGAGTATCTTCCATATGGAACTTATATCGTTAAAGAACATGAAACAAAAGGCTATGATACTTTAAAACCTTTTGAAGTAAAGATTGATCAAAATGAGAAGACATATTTCTATAACATCTACAATGATACAATCAAAGCTGAATTGACTATCTATAAAACGGACAGTGAAACTGGCAAACGAATCCCAGCAACTGGAGTAGAATTTAAAATCAAAGATGCAGATGGAAATTATGTAACACAAGAAGTAACATATCCTAAAAAATATACAACGGATGTATTTAAAACGGATGAAGATGGATCTGTACATTTGCCTTCTCCATTAAAGTATGGTGAATATAAATTAGTGGAGATCAAAGCACCTCATGGTTATGTATTAAAAGATACAGAGATTCCAATCAATGTAGATGGTTCTAGTACAGAAATCTTTATGAATTTTGACAATAAAACACAAAAAGGACAGGTCTATGTGGAAAAGACAGGTGAGATGTTGTCAGGAGCAAAAGAATCTGAAACAGATTATGGCACTTTATATACACCTGAATACAAAGAACAATATTTATCTGGTGTCACTTATGAAATTACAGCACGTGAAGATATTGTAACTCCAGAAGGAACCGTATGGTTCCACAAAGGAGATGTAGTTGATACATTTACAACAGGGGATGGTGTAACAACTTCAGCTTTACTTCAATTAGGTAAGTATTCTATTAAAGAAACAGCAACACAAACTGGTTTTGTGTTAGATGAAAACACATATGACTTCGATATTGAATATGCAGGTCAGATGATTGATGTAGTTGAAATCAAACAGTCTTATGTAAATGAAAGACAAAAATTAGATTTGCAGATTACTAAAACATTTGAAGATGAAGATAAGGATGCATATAAAGATGTTGTCTTTGGTGTATATTCTAAAAATGATATTACTTTAAACGACAAAGTTATTATTCCTGCAGATGGATTGGTTGGAACATTAACGATTAATGAAGATGGTAAAAATATCGAACAGTTGGATCTTCCAACAGGCGAATATTATGTTAAGGAATTGGAGACAAATGTTGGTTTCAAATTGGATGAAGAAAAGCATGACTTTACTTTCGATTATGATGCAGATACAACTAAACCTACTGTAACAGTTTCAATGGATCTTTATAATGAAAAACGTCGTTTAGAATTGGATGTCAATAAAGTGGATAAAGATCATCATGATCATTTCTTGAATGGAGCAATTTTTGAAGTATACGATAAAACAGCAGACGCTTATGTTACTACTTTAGCCAGTGGTCAATTAATGATTGCTGGAGAAGACAAAGGGGAAGAGTATGAAATCTCTAAAAATGAAGATTTTACTAAAATCATCAAGACGGCAAAAACAGATGAAAACAAACGGATTATTTTAGATATTGATGATGGTACTTATTATTCTAGAAAAGTTGGAGATGAAAAGGTAACAAAGCATGTTGTAAAAGATGGAAAAGCAGTATTAGTGGATGCTATTTATGGACATGAATATGAGTTCAAAGAAATTAAAGCACCTACTTCTTATCAATTAGCTGATAAGTCTAAAGCTTATAAAGTAGAGGCAGATGTGGAAACCGATACAATTATTTATTATTTTGAAAATGCTCGTATCGTTGTTCCAAATACAGGGGTATAGATAGTATGAAATATAAAAAAATAAAAATAGCAGCTGCGTTAGTTGTAGTGGGATTGATCGGTGGAGTTATCTACAATCAGGTTACTGCAAAGAAATCTTATGACTATTCGGATTATTATGTAGAAACAAAAACGACTAAAAAAGAATCAATTAAAGAAAATGAGGAAGCTTCTGAAAAGGAGCTTCCTTTATCTTTGTTGAAAAAAACGAATAAAGATGTTGTCGGTATTTTAGAATTTGATGATCGAATTATTTATGAGCCGATTGTACAAGCTCCAAATAATGATTATTATGTTCGTAAAAATATCAACGAAGAATATGCCAATGCCGGAATACCATTTGTATCCGCAGATGGAAATATAGATTCAAAAAACGTTGTGATTTATGGTCATTCTAGTAAATGGGATAACATTATTTTTACTCCTTTAATGAGTTATACAGATCAAAACTATTATAAAAAGCATGATACATTTAAGTTTATTACTGAAGATGAAACTAAAACATATCAGATCTTTGGAGTAATGAATATTGATTTAAACGACTTGAATGATTCTTTAGAATTTACACAAACAGAATGGGATTCAACAAATTCATTTAATGCATTTATATCAGACTCCATTAATAGAGGATTGTATAAAACTGGTGTTTCAGTAAATAAAGAAGATCGATTAATGACATTGGTTACTTGTGATACAAGAGATAACAATAAGAGAATTGTAATTCTAGCTAAATTGGTTGATTAATCCAATAATTCGATAAATTCATGAAATGTTAACAGTTCTATGCTATTGTTGAGTTAGAATAATTGATAATTTTTGAGGAGTGAATTATTTTGGAAAAAATACTTATATGGAATATAAATCAAAGAGCTGGTTATGGAAAATCTTTTTATCCGAAATTAGTGTTAGATTATTTTGACAAAGAATTAGATATTATTATTTTTACTGAATTTTATAAACACTCTGATTGGAAAAATACTTTTTCTAATGATAAATATTTATTTGAAACATCAAATAATGGAGATAATCATAATGAAATTCTGATCGCGTATAATCGGGAAAAGTATTCAAAGATTGGTGATAAATACACTTGGAAATCTGATTATGATAAAGATTCACCTGATTATCTAGATATCTGTTTAAAAGATAACTTTGGAAATATTTTCGTGGTGGTTGGAACTAGAATACTTGTTAATTACTATGATTATAACAATGCTAATAGTCTTAATAAAGAGATGGAAGCAAGAGCAGGACAAGGAGAAAAAATCAGAAATAGAATCAATACCCTTCAAAAAAAATATAAAATTATTGGTGGTGGTGATTTTAATGTTGGACGAAGAAATAATCAAAATGAGTACTGGAGCAAATCTGTTTTTGAAGGATATTTATTGGATAAAATAAATATTGTAATGCCTGAAGGAGTAAGTCACCAAGTCTACAAAGGAACTGAATATGCAGGATGTCCAGATTTGATATTTTATTCTAATGAGATTGATGTGGATGTATACCCCTATAATTGGAATTTTGTAAAAGACTGCAAAGATATATATGTAGATGGAAAATTCACAAAAGAAATCCCAACACCATACCCTGATCATGCTCAAATTATTGCGAATTTTAATTTCAAATAAAAATTTTTAATGTTCTTGCTATGAATGATATTAAAGTTTCATATAATAATTAATTTGCTTTAATAAATAAGGTCAAGCATTACTTCTTCGGTAGTGCTTTTTCTTTCCCCCATATTTTAGAAAGGACGGTGATGATATGGCAAATTATAAATCTTCGGATGAGAAAACCAAACAGGCTTTTTCAATGATTGAGCAAGGAGTAAAGGATGTTTATTCTTCTGAATCTTTTAAACAGTATCTATCCTGTTTAAGTAAGTTTCATAGTTATTCCTTGAATAACACATTATTAATATTGTCGCAGAAGCCGGAGGCTAGTTTAGTAGCTGGTTATCGTGCCTGGCAGACAAATTTTAATCGTTATGTAAATAAGGGCGAAAAAGGATTGATGATTCTAGCTCCGGTAACAACAAAAGAAGATAGATTAATGAATAAACACGACGAGAATGGAAATGTGATTTTAGATGAATCTGGAAATCCAGTCCAGGAAATGCGTGTAGTTAATCTGACTCATTTTAAGACAACGACTGTCTTTGATATTTCACAAACTTCAGGAGATCCTCTTCCATCTTTAGTGCATGATTTGACAGGTTCTAGTAATGAAGTGAAAGCAATTATTCAAACTATTCAGTCCGTATGTACAATACCAATTGAATTTAAAACAGAAACTGAAGATCTTAGTTTTATGACTGGAGCTAAAGGATATTATTCGCCAAGGAAAGATAAGATTGTCATTAATAAAGATTTAGAGGATTTACAAACCGCAAAAACATTAATACATGAGTATGCTCACAGCATACTTCACAAAGAAACTGATAAAAATCAAAGCCAACGAGAAATTGAAGCAGAATCGTTGGCCTTTGTCATTTGTGATCATTTTGGAATTGATACTTCTGAATATTCATTTGGCTATATCGCAAGCTATGCTAACAAGGATTACAGTGAATTGAAATCTATTTTAGTGAACATTCAGAGTAAAGCACACGAAATGATTGAACTGATAGAACCTGTGTTTAAGGAGAATTTGCATATGCTAGAAAAGGAAAATCAATATATTACTCCAGTAGAAATGGAAGAATTGAATCATGATATAGTACTTAAAATTGCATCCGTGATGGAAAAGTATAAAGAATTTATGTCGGATTCAAATATTACAACTTCAGATATTCATGAAACGATTGATCAAGAAATATCGAATCTTTTAACAGATAACAAAGAATATAGAGTACAAGATCATTTGTATCAGAATAATGAAGTCTATCAATTTGCTTTGCATAGTGCTTGTTTTGATGCGTTTATGAATGAAGAGTTTGATCCAAAACAATCCTGGTTTATGGATCATTCGATTGAAAGAAGAAACTATGAGTTGTTCGAAAAAATTGCCAGTCCATTATTAATAAACAGTGCATATTATATAAAATATGGAACCCCTAATTATATGGATTTAAATATCGAAATTATTGGTGATGATCGATTGGCTATGGCTCATAACTATGTTTTAAATGGAGATGTGATGGCTGATCCAGATGTTGAATTTACGGTTGATAAAAAGAATAGGATGCTATATCCACAGACCTATCAGCAGGATTCGCTTCAATACTTTGAAAGAGTAGATGGAGATTCAGCTCGTGCTCGAGAACTGAATCATTTTATGCATGAATGGCTCACAAATGTTGTTGATCAAAAGTATAAAGTACAAACTATTTATACTGAAGATAAAGAATTATCGGTTAAAGAAAATCCAAATGCTGTAAGAAACTTTTGTAAACAAAATGGCATAGGAATGATGGCACCTAAACAAAAGGAGTTGGAAAAATGAGCAAAAAGTTTATTCGGAAATCGGTTCTTGAAAATATTAGGACACTATCGGCATTTGATTATTTAAATAATTATCATCCTTCACTATTAGTAAAAAATGGAAAGAAGGATTACTATCATAGAGAACATGATTCATTGCACTTTTCAAATGGCAAGTGGTATTGGTGGTCGCAAGGTGTAGGTGGTACGACTGCATTGGATTATTTGATTGCTGTAGAAGGATATGATTTTAAAGAAGCATGTAACTATTTAGCAAGTTTAATGAATATTAGTGATCCAGTTGTAACGTATTATTATAAAAAAGAAACTAAACTATTTGAGCTTCCTGAGAAAGATAAAAGCAATAATTTAGTGATTCGTTATTTGTGTGAAACACGAAAAATAGATAGTGAAATTGTTGATTATTTTATATCTAAAGGGATGCTTTATCAGTCAGCAAATTTTCGAAACGCTGTGTTTGTTGGATACGATGGTGATATGCCTGCTTATGCATTTAAGCGAAATATATTTAAAAATTTTAAATTAGAACATACAGGAAGTAATAAGGCTTTTAGCTTTAATTATCAAAATAAAGAAAGCAATGTTCTTCATGTTTTTGAAGCAGCTATTGATTTATTGTCTTATATGACACTATTAAAAATGGAAGATGTTGATTACAAGTCTTTTAATTACTTATCTTTAGGTGGAGCTTGTGAAAAGATAGCAGCAAAGACTGAAGCTGATATGCCGATTGCATTAAATGCCTTTTTAGAAAGAAATCCCAATGTTCAAATTATTGTTTTCCATTTGGATAATGATGAAGTAGGTAGAGGTGCAACGCAAAAGATTATGATGATTGCAAGACGTAACTATCAATGTTTTGATAATCATCCTGTGAACTTTAAAGATGTAAATGATGAATTAATTCATAAAAGTCTGTTGCTATCGACTGATTAATGAATTTGACAAATGAATCATTCATATCCTGTTGGATACAAAATAATGTAACTGTAATTAATAAGTAATACTTTTTATGTACAACAGCAATGAAATTGCATATAATTTAAATATGGAGGTGATGCTGTATGTCTACTATTCAAGTAAGGGTGGATGATGATTTAAAATCTAAGGCAGATGCATTATTTAAGGAATTAGGTACAGATACAACGAGTGCAATTCGTATGTTTTTAACTCAAGCAGTTGCTTATGATGGAATTCCTTTTGAAATTAAAAAATTCAATAAAACAAAAGAAATGAAAATTATGACAGAAGATGAGTTTTTGGATAGACTTGCTTCTTCTAGAGTTCAATCTAGAGAAGGCAAAGTAATAGATGCAGATATAGCAATAGATAGCATTAGAAATAAATATGGATTATAAAGTAATATTTACCGAAAATGCAATGGAAGATATGGATTCTATTGTAGAATACCTTCTTTTTCACTTGCGTAATAAACAAGCGGCAAATCATTTTATCGATTCTGTTGAAAGCGGGAAATTCGTATTAAGTAATTCTGCTGAGTCATTTCAATTGTGTTTGAATCCGAGACTTCGAAGCAAGGGGTATCGAAGATTAAATTTAGATAAAACTAAATATTTCTTGTTGTATCGCATTGAAAATTCAATAGTTTTTATAGATGGTATTTATCATCAATTACAAGATTACGAAAATAAAATTAAATAATTCTTTTTGAGAAAGTTTACGCTTTCTCTTTTTTATTACACAAATTTAGAAAGAGGTGGATTAATTTGAATAAACAATTTGATTTATTTCAAAAAATGAAGATCAAAGAGGTCTGTGAAAATATTAGTCGAATGACTTATGCATATATCAATCCAGACACAAAACAACCAACCGTAGTGCCATCAAAGCATTATAAAGATATTTTAGATCAGCCGGTAGAAGTATTGGTTAATGATCAAGTGAAAAAACAATTTTTAAATATTATGTTTAAACAAATGAAAACATTAAAAGAAGAAGAACCCATCTTGTTTAATGAAACACTGTTGTTGATGGATTTGAATAAGACTCCAGATAGTTTGGAACTAAATGAAGAAGCAGCATTAAAGATAACGGCCACAGAATTAGTGGAAAGTGAGAAAACACAAAAGAAAAAATTCCATTTAGTAGATAATGCATATTTGGATTCATACGAAGCGACAAAGAATGATAGTGAATTGATGGCTCAGATATTTAAAGAGCAACAAAATGATCGTGTTTATTCTGTTGAATTAGATGAGATGGAAATGGAAAAAACTAAGTCAAAAGGAGGAAAAAAGAATGACTTACAACACTAGAATTTATAATTATTCAAATTTAAAATCTGAAGACAAACAAATTGTTCAGGCACAATTGTTAATGCTTGAAACTGTAGAAGACACAATTACAGAATATATGTATCGTAGAGAATCTTCTACAAATATTTTGGATGCAGTTTCTTATGAAGAAGGAATTAAAGCTTTAGAACAAGTACAACAAAATATGTTTAGTGATATTGTAGAATATATTGTTTACGCAATTGATAGTTATGAAGAAGATGTGGACGAAGTTGATACACAGGATCCATTCTTTGGCTTGTATCAAGCAGTTGAGGATATTGATAATGAATGATTTAGAAACGTGTGATTTTAATACAGTCAATCTTGAAAGATTGGCTTTTTATTTTGAAAAATTAGAAGAAGGAGAGGATGAATAATATGATTCATAATGATAAAGTTTTAGAAGATGTGAATGCATTACTTGATTACGATTCAGTTAAAGATTTTTTATTCATGAATGTGATCAATGCAGAAACTAATAAAGAAGAATTATCTATGGAGCCACATACAGTTATTGGAGATTTAGCGATTGTATATAGAGTGATGATTAAAACAACTGATGATCAATTTTGCTCGGCCAGAGTTACAAATGAGATGCTTGATCATTATGGTATTGATGTATCGCAGTTACACAATGATGCATTGATTTCATCACCAAATATGATGAAACCAGAAATTATTCCACTAGAAACATTGCTGATGGGCGTTCCAGAACAAGAGGCATGGCAAAATGAAGACAGGCATTTTGTAGTTTTGACAAATGAACATAGAACGGATGGAGCAGCAACAATTTTTTATTCCGGAGTTTTGAATGATCTGGCTGAAAAATTAGGACATGATCTTTATATTGTTCCTTCTTCAACAGATGAATGTTTAGCTTTATGTGATTCTCCAACATTGAATATAGATCGTTTGAAGGAAATGCTTTTACTTATGAATGGTCCTAGTTTTATGGATCAAGATAAAAAGTTATCTGATATTTTATATCATTATGATAAGGATAATCATGTTTTAGAGAAATCAGATGATTATGAAAAGAGAATCAATAAGCAGAGATATTCACAATTACTTCATTAAGATTTGGAGAATTGAAAATGATTAAATACGAAGATATCGTTAAGCGAATTTCGTTTATTGAAAAAAGAAAAATTAAAAATGAGGAAAAGATAAAATTTCTAATAGAAGAAAATAATACCTTATCTTCAAATTTAAAATTACTAAATCAGAAAAAAGAAATGTTAGAAAAAATGAATCAGGATCTAGCAGATCTTATACCTGATAAGAAAAAGGCTGCAGACAATTAATGTCTACAGTTGTAGCAAGCAACGTCTTTGGATATCCAAAGACAAGTATTTAGGGAACATCCCTAAGACCCTGAGCTATCAAAAGAGTTGGTAGCTCTTTTTTTGTTGGAGGTGAATATTAAATATGAGTACAGTAACGATAAGTTTATTAAGTTTCCTAGGTGGTTTGATTATTGGGGCTTTCTATATTTTGTTTATACAAGGTGCTTTTTATAAAGATGCGGAAAAGAAATAAACAATTTGTCATTCGTTTATCGGATAATGAATGGAATCATCTTAATGAATTGGTGAAATATTCAGGACAATCAAGGGAATCTTATTTACGTATGTGTATAAATGGCTTGGTTCCTAGGCCAGCACCTAGTGTTGAGCTTGTAGAAGTAACCCAAGTATTAAGACAAATTGCAGAGAGTATTAACGGAATAGCTGGAGCAGTTTATAAACAAAATAAAATGGATGATTCAGTTTATATGGAAAATTATGAGGCGCTTCAAAAACAAATTAACGAAATTATGCTTTTGATTCGGCAACCTATCAATATGGAGGAAGTATGGCAATCACAAAAATATGGGCAGTAAAGGATGATTTGAGAAGAGTTTTAAACTATATTGAAAATTCGGATAAGACAAAAGAAGAATTAAGCGATGGATTAAAAGAGGTGTTGGCATATACAACTCAGGGATATAAAACAAATGAGAAAGAATATATCACTGGAATCAATTGCGAACCTAGTACATCACTAAAGCAGATGATGAATACCAAACTATCCTATAACAAGATGGATGGAAGGCTTGCGTATCATGCGGTGCAATCATTTAAGCCAGGTGATGTTACACCAGATGAGTGTCATGCATTAGGTGTGCAGTTGGCGAAACAAATGTGGGGAAATCGATTTGAAGTCGTTGTATCTACACATTTAGATAAAGACCATTTGCACAACCATTTTGTTGTGAATTCAGTATCCTGGGTAGATGGCATGAAGTATGATAACCGGAAAAAAGATATTGATCATTTTCGAGAATTGAATGATGCAATATGTAAACAGCATGGTTTGAATGTTATTGAAAAACCAGAAGGAAAAGCCATGAATTATGGAGAGTGGAATGCAGAAAAAAAGGATGGCATCTATTTTAGGAAGATTATTCGCTATGATGTGGATTCTGTATTAGCGTATGCCAGAACTTTAGATCAAATGAAATCAGGACTTGAAGATATTGGATACGTAGTTGATTTAACTGGTAAGCACTGGACTTTAAAACATCCACAGTCGCAAAGAAAGTTTCGATTTTATAAACTTGCTCGTGATGGTCGATATGACGAAGATCATATCATGGAACGAATCAACAACAATTATTTATTTCCAATGCAGCCAGTTAAGGATATTGTGCCATGTAAAGAATATCGTGGTGATCATACAAAATTAAAAGGAATCAAGGCTTTATATATTAGATATTGTTTTGAATTAGGAATCATACGACCTAAAGGAAAAAGACAGAAATATCCAAGTCCACAGTTAAGAAAGGATTTGATATACATGGATAAAATTACAAATGAAAATACTTTTGTAGGCAAGCATAATCTAGATACAATCGAAGATGTGCTTGCTTTTAAAGTATCTCTAAATAAAGAAATAGAATCTTGGATGAATCAAAGAAGATCCATCTACAATAAAATTAAAAGAACGCGTGATCCAAATTTGAAAAAGCAATTAGAAATGGATCGTGATACGTTAACTTCTAAAATTGCACATGGGAAAAAGGAAATCAAAATATGTGAAGATATAGAAAAGAGAGTTCCTGATATTCAAAATAAATTAAAAATGGTGAATGCATTAGAAGATGAGCGTATCCAAACACAAAAAGAATATGAAAGGAGCTTGAATTTATGAACAGTGCAGATACTGCAGATCAAATGATGAAGATGACCTTAGAAGGTATACAGGTTGCTGCTGAAGTTGGTTTAAAAGCAGGTGGCATGGCAACAAGATCTTTGGCTGTCACTTTATATGCTATTTTAAAGGACAATAAAAAAGTGAAAGGAAAAACAAATTTAAATAACTTGTTAAAGTCAGATAAAGAGTTAAAGGTCTTTGCTATTCATCATTCGGATTTAAAAAAGTTTTGTGAAGAAGCAAAACATTATGGAGTTTTATATTCTGTATTGAAAGAAAAGAATAATACAGATGGAATTGTGGATATTATGGTAAAAGCAGAAGATGCTTCTAAAATCTCAAGGATGGTAGACAAGTTTGATCTAGCTACTATCGACACAAAAGCAATTCGTGAATCTGTATTATCACAACAGAATATAGATGATGCTAAACCACTTAGTGATGAAGAGCACGATGCTTTATTGTCAAAGCTAATGGATGATAAGGAAAACCCCAACAAAGCTCGGACAAGCAAGGACGGTACTCCGTTCGAGCCATCTTCAAAAATATCGAAGAAAGAAAACAAGAAGAAAACCGTCGAAAGAAAAAGATTAACAGCTACTACGGATAGGCCTTCTGTTCGCAAGGAATTGAAGGACATTAAACAGCAACAAAACCTAAAATCTTCTGCACCTAAGTATCCAGTTAAGAAAAAATCAAAAAAGAAAGTGAGATAACGATTATGAGAAAATGGTTTAAGAAAAATGATGACGAAATAATTGAAATTCAGGTAGATGATACAGAGAGAAGAATTATTGTTAGGGCATTAGCTGATTTAAGAGATAAACAGCGATTAGCTCACAAGAACTATGATTTTTTAGATTCTCTTATTGTAAAGGTTTGTGATGCAGACCATCCATCAATAAAAGATCACTATGAGAGATGCTAAGAACGACGAATATTTATTTTTAGGCTTATTAATCATTCCTACAATATGGTTTGCAGTTTTGATTGCACCATATATGGATCACGGACTCATTCATGCACTACCTTATCTAAGTGAAGCATTGAATCATCCTTTTCAATTTCAATGGTGTGATAATTCTTTAAAAACGATTGGAATATTCCTGGTTATCTATGTTTTAGGAATTGGTATTTACTTATCCAACGAAAAGAATTACAGACAAAAAGAAGAGTATGGATCAGCTAGATGGGGATATATACGCTCTTTAGTGAAAAAACATTCGAATAAGGATTTCTTTGAAAATAAGTTGTTTACGCAAAAAACACGAATGGATATTCATGGAAAAATTAAAAACGTAAATCTTCATACGGTTGTGATTGGTGGTTCTGGTGCTGGTAAAACTCGATATTATGCTAAGCCTAACATTATGCAGTGTAATACGAGCTATGTAGTATTAGATCCAAAAGGAGAAATTATCAAGAGCGTAGGTTATATGCTTGAAGATGAGGGATATGAAATCAAAGTTATTGATTTAATCGATATGTCTAAATCATTGGGGTATAATCCATTTCATTATATTCAAAGTGACAAGGATGTATTGAAATTAATCACAAATCTAATTCGTAATACAACTCCAAAAGGATCTTCTACAAACGATCCATTTTGGGAAAAAAGTGAAACAGCATTACTTGAAGCGTTGATGTTATATTTATATCATTATGCACCGGAAGACGAGCAAAACTTTACGATGGTAATGGAGATGCTGAATTATGCTGAAGTAAAAGAAGATGAAGATGATTATGAGAGTCCGTTGGATGAGTTATTTAAGCGTCTAGAAACGATAGATAGTAATTCTTTAGCACTTAAACAATATAAAATATATAAACAGGCAGCAGGTAAGACCGCTAAATCTATTTTGATTTCAGTCGGTGTAAGACTTGCTGCTTTTAACTTGGAAGAACTTGCGTCACTTACTAGATATGATGAGATGGAGTTAGAGCAGATAGGCGAAAGAAAAACAGCCTTATTTGCGATTATTCCTGATAATGATTCAACATTTAATTTTGTCATCGGTATGTTGTATACTCAGTTATTTCAAATGTTATATTATCAAGCAGATTTTGTTCATGGCGGTCAGCTTCCAGTGCCAGTACATTTTATTATGGATGAATTTGCCAATGTTGCTTTACCAGATGAGTTTGATAAGTTGCTTTCGACAATGCGATCACGACTTATTTTTGTATCAATTATTTTACAGAACCTGGCACAGATCAAAGCGTTATATAAGGATACTTGGGAGTCAATTATGGGGAACTGTGATTCTAAATTATATTTAGGTGGAAATGAACAAAGTACCCATGAATATATAAGTAAGGAACTTGGAAAGGCAACGATTGATACAAATACGTATGGTAAATCAGAAGGAAGAAGTGGAAGCTTCACAACAAATTCTCAGAGAACTGGAAGAGAATTGTTAACTTCTGATGAAGTTCGTTTACTGGACAATAATTATGCGGTTCTATTTTTGAAAGGTGAAAGGCCTGTTCGAGATAGAAAATTTAATTTGTTAAAACATCCTCGTATTAAACAAACAATGGATGGAGGTCGTGAACCGTACATTCATGGACAAGTGAATCATTTTATTGAGGATTGGCAAAATATTCTTCTTAGCAATAATGAGTATGAATTATTGGATGTAGAAGAAACAGAAAACTATTTAAAGGAGATTGAAGAAGATGAAGAAACTAAAAACAATTAGAAAAGTATTATTCTTTGCATATATTGCATTGGTGATTGTAGGAAACTTTGCAACACCGGTTTATGCAGCGAATGATCCAGTTACTGTTGTAAATAACTTCAGTGAATTTATGTTTGGACTTATCCGAGCGATTGGAATGATTTTATTAGGCTTTGGAATTGTACAGGTAGGACTTTCTTTGAAAAGTCATGATCCAAGTCAAAGAGCGAATGGCTTTATGACGGTAGCCGGAGGAATCATTATTACATTTGCTAAAGAGATTTTGAATATTATTGTTGGATAGGATGGTGATTTCTAGTGAGTGGAATCATAGATAACCTAACTAGTGCCATCAATACCTGGAATTCTAAATTAGCTGAAATATGGCTGTTGTTAACAGAATCACCTGAAACATTCAAAGGTGGTGATATTTGGCAAATCATAGTTAAAATACATGGAGCACTTCAAGCAATTGGATTAGCACTTCTTGTGCTATTCTTTGTTTGGGGATTGATTAAAACATGTACCAGTTGGCAGGATGTAAAAAGGCCGGAACAGGCCTTTAAATTGTTTTTACGATTTATTATTGCCAGGGGAATGGTGATGTATGGAATGGAATTAATGACAAAGATATTCGAGATAGTACAAGGCATTATTCAAGCTATTACTGAAACAGCAGGATTAGGAGTGTCGAGTGAAACCGTACTGCCTCAAGAAATCATTGATGCAGTAAGCAATACAGGATTTTTGGAATCTATTCCCTTATGGGCAGTTACACTATTGGGATCTATATTCATTACAATACTATCGTTTGTGATGATTTTAACTGTGTATGGAAGGTTCTTTAAATTGTATATGTACACAGCCATTTCTCCAATACCACTTGCAGCAGCTGCAGGAGAAAGCACACAAAATACAGCATTTACGTTTATTAAAAGCTATGCAGGAGTATGTTTAGAAGGGGCTATCATTGTCCTTGCTTGTATCATTTTTTCAGCTTTTGCATCTAGTGCACCAGTAGTTGATACTACAGCATCTAGCGTATCTATGATATGGAGCTATGTTGGTGAACTGATATTTAATATGCTGGTTTTAGTTGGTTCTATTAAGATGAGTGATCGTATAGTAAAAGAAATGATGGGGTTATGATAACCTAAAACAGTATTTATTGCATTTAAAATAGAAATGGTGTTTGATAATGATAATAGTAGTTATTTATTATTGGAGATTAAATGCAAAAACAAGAAATATATTTTTCAAAAATAATATTTGTACAACATGAACATAGAGGTAATAACTATATTCAAATAAATATACCAGAACGTGAATTTTCTGTTCAAACATATAAACTATCTTTAGATCCCAGAGCTAAATATGAAATGCCAACAACTGTTTATGTTGATAAAAATACTAAAATTGATTTAGTAGCTCCTGCAGTTAAAGTGAGTCATGGAAAAAATGGCTTTGTACCAACTCTTATCCCTGAAGAATGTGATGAAGTTTGTACATTTTCTTATGGTACTAAAGTGAAAGAAGATGTTATCAATAAATTAAAGCCTTTTTGCTATGCATTGGATTTCCAACCATATATAAACAAAAAAGATGATAATGAATGGTTAGGATATAGAGATGAATATACAATGTACTTCTATGGTTTCACAAATTCGCATATTCCATATATGTTTTTTGATATGACTGTTCGCCATGAAAACTGGCCTACAGAAAAATTGTGGAAAGAATTATGTAATCATTTAATTAAGCCAAATAAAAAGCTGAAAAAAACTGTTATATGTTAGCTTTGATATAAATATTATTCAGAAGATTCTTATTTTCTTTGCATTTGTATCCAATGTACTAGTAGGTGAGGGAATTGTAGATACTATTATTCTGCTAATAAAAGATAAGGAATATTGAAAGAAATATATAATCTATTTATAATGGTTATAGCAAGATATATCTATCCAATATAGGAGCGTTGCTCTAGAAAGGAGATAGATGTATGAATTTCAATGTCACTTTTGACTGGAAGTCTATTCTTGCTATTGGTGCAAGTGCAGTAGGAATTATTTTCGCTGTGAAACTTGATTCGTGTTCAACTGAAAATGTTTTGATACATGGAATTGATTCTTGTGCCAATGTAGCAATTGCTAATCGTAGCAATTGCTAATTTTTATATAAACGGAGGTAATTATGGTATACTCTAAAATCGCTGCTTGCCCAACTTGTGGGAAGAAAACATTATTAAGAATCCAAAACGGAGGTTATCTAAATAAATATCCTATTAGAGTGAATTGTATGAATTGTAAAACCTTGATTAAGGGAGTATATGGGATGAATAGTATGCCTTTAGGATTAAAACTCTATAATGCAGGAATTCAAGAACCGGTCGTTGAAGTAAAAAAAGATAAGAATAATGTCAATTCTCAAGTTTTTGTAAAAAATGCAGACTATATAGCAGAAATTTCTGGAGAATTACCATGTAGAATTATACAAAATAATTCAGGGCAGTTGCCGTTAACACCATTTATGTCTTCTTGTGAAAGATTATCTTCAATACCTGGAAGAATCGACAGATTAAAGGATTTTGTTCCAAATATGGAAATATGGAATAAGCAAAAGAGTATTGCATTTCAATTATTGAGTGATGGAAGCATAGAGTATATATCTAAAGCGTTAAAAAATAAATTTGGTGATTATTATTATGAGTGTGATCATTATTTAAAAAGTCTTCATTGTTTACAAGAAATTGTATTGGAGGAAGCTAGATATTTATTTGTTAATACAACAATAGAAAAGTATATTTCTAGTACAATTGATTCTCTTTCTTTTATCGATAAAACGAAAATTATCGATTTTATTAATGAAATAGGCGGAGCTGAAGAATTGATTAATTTATATAGAAAATCGATCGAAGTATTCACTGATTTTATGGATGTTTACGAATATCTTCTTCCAGCTGAGACATATATGTATTATACAGTTAAAGATAAGGAATTAATTAATGTTTCTACATGTACTTTTGATGATATTAAATCCTTTTATCAAGATGCTTATGAAGCATTGGCATCCTTACTTTTTATACCAGTTTGTTTAGACAATATTTATGTAAGAGGTTCTTATAACTTATTTAATGAAAAGTATAATCGTATTAAATACAATGGAGTTAAGAACTTTGAGGGAGAAAGAGATATTGAATGGTATAAATTACTTGATAATGGAATTAAAGTAAATAGAATAAACACAAAAGAGAAATTTGAAAAGTTAATTAATCTTCCAGCAAATAATAAATTGAGAAATGGTATTGGACATAATAATTTTAGTTATGACGGAATAAATCAGTTGGTAACAACTTATGGCTTAAAGAATCAAGATAAAATAGAATATCAAAGCAGTTTAATGGATGTAGCGATTGATTGCTTAAATATAGCAAAATCATCTGTTATATTTTCCGAAATTATTTTGTTTCTTTTACGTACAATTTTTAATCGTGAAGGAATTCATACAATTGTGCATCCTAGTTTTTATGAAAATATTGATGCATATGATAAGTGTCCATGTGGTAGTGGACTTAGCTATAAAAGGTGTTGTATGAAAACTATGGATAAGATGATGAAAAATATAAAACAGTAAAAATATAAAACGTCATCAAAAATTAAAATTGATGATTTTGAAAAGGGCAGAGGAAAATATCTCTGTTTTTTTGCCTTTATAGGCAGGAAAGGAAAGTAGCATGAAAGAATATATATTAAATACGATTGTATTAAAAACAGGAGATTCAATTGAAATAGTTGAACCTTCAACCTTACCTATGAAAGATAGGGTTATGTATAAGTTACAACACGAACAGGATCGAGTTGTAATTGTTAGAGGAAATGGAAAGATGGTGATTCCAATGGAGAATATTATGTTCTCATCATCTATGCCTTTGGACATTATTCATGAGGATTTTGATGATGAAATCTAATTTTGAAATTAAGATTAATAAGGAAATACGGGATTATACTGAGAGTATATTTTTTGGTCTATCCCTTCGACAAAGCATATTCTCTATTATTGCTTGTGGGATAGCTTGTGGTATTTTCTTTTTGTTGAATGATACGCTAGGGACTGAAATTACTAGCTGGCTATGTATGCTTGGAGCAGCACCATTTGCTGCTTTTGGATTTATAAGGTTTCAGGGTATGTATACAGAAGATATTGTTAAGACGGTATTTAATTCGTTGTTATTATCGTCTAGAGATTTAATCAATAAACCATTTAACTTGTATGATGAGGTTTTTGAGCCAATGATTAAACAATCAAGAAAGGAGTCAATTGTACATGATAAAAAGTTACGAAAGATTGAAAAAGCAGAACAAAGAAAAAATAAGAGTGCCTAGGACAGTGCAGGATACCATCCCAGTAGATTCGATCTATAAGGATGGTATTTTTCATTCTGGAAACAGATACACAAAGAGTTATAGGTTTTTGGATATTAATTATAAGATTGCATCTGGTGAAGATAAAAACAATTTATTTTTAACATATAGTGATTTACTAAATTCTTTTGATCCATCTGTGATGACGAAAATTACCATTAACAATCGAAAAGTGGATATAAAAAAATTTAAAGAAGATATTTTAATTCCATTAAAAGAGGATGGATTGGATAAGTACAGAGTTGAGTATAACGAGATGTTATTGTCCAAGTTGGCTGAAGGTGATGATATTATCCAGGAAAAATATATTACTGTTACAGTTTTTAAAAGTAATATAGAAGAAGCTAGATTTACTTTTTCTCGCATAACTTCAGAATTTTCAACTTTATTTTCTAGACTTGGAAGTTCTTGTATTGAATTGGATGCAGAAGAACGTTTGAAGATATTGCATGACTTTTATCGTAAAGAAACGGAGGAATTCCAATTAGATTTGTCCGATTTAGCTAGGAAAGGACATTCTTTTAAAGATTTAATTACTCCAAGAATGTGTAAATACCACAATAAGTATTTTGAATTTGATGGTAAATATGGTCGTGTTCTTTATTTAAATAATTATCCTGGATTTCTAAAGGATGAATTTGTATCGGAGTTGTGTGATTTAAATAAAAACTTGATGTATTCAATGGATATTATTACTGTGCCAACGGATGAGGCAGTCCGAGAAGTGGAAAATAAATTTCTTGGTGTTGAAAAGAATATTACAGATTGGCAAATGAAGCAAAATCGAAATAACAACTTTTCAGCAATCATTCCATATGATATGGAATTGCAACGTAAAGAGTGTAAGGAGTTCCTGGATGATTTGATTGTACGAGATCAAAGAATGATGCTTTGTAATATTACAGTTGTACATTTAGCTGATTCTATTGAAGAATTGAATAAAGATACAGAGACACTGAAGGCTGTAGCTCGTAAATATGTTTGTGAACTAGAAACATTGTATTTTTCAAAAAGGCAACTAGATGGTCTACAAACAGTATTGCCAATAGGAGTCAATAAACTAAATATTACGCGTACTTTATTAACAGAAAGTGCTGCTGTGTTTATTCCTTTTAGAGCACATGAGATTATGCAAAAGGGTGGAGTTTGGTTTGGTCAAAATGCGATTACAAACAATCCTATTCTTTGTAACAAGGCATTGCTTCAAAATCCTAACTCTTTCTTTTTTGGTATTCCAGGATCCGGAAAATCATTCTTAACAAAAGAAGAAATTGAATTCTTGATCTTATCTACTGATGATGACATTATCATTGCAGATCCAGAAGGAGAATATGATTCTATAATTAATGCTTTAGGCGGACAGATTATTCGTATTGGTACAAATAGTACGGATTATATTAATGCAATGGAAATGGTAGAGGGATATGGTGATAGTGGAAACTCAATTGCCGATAAATCACAATTTTTAATGTCTGTATTTGAAAATTTAGATGCTAATCATGGTGGTATTACACCAATTGACAGATCTATTATCGATAGATGTGTAACGCTAGTTTACCAGGAAGCAAAAGCCAATGGCTATGTACCAACTTTAAAACATCTTTATAAAAAGTTATTAGAGCAAAATGAACCAGAGGCTAAATCTTTAGCTATTAAACTAGAACTATTTACAAATGGATCATTAAATATATTTGCCCATGAAACGAATGTAGATATCAAATCTAGAATTTTATCTTTTAATATTTTCAATCTAGGAAAACAATTAAAAACATTAGGTCTATTGGTAATTACAGATGCCATTATCAATCGTGTGAATGAAAACTGGAGGAAAGGAAAACGTACTCATATCTTCATTGATGAGATTCACGTTATTTTTGAGAATGAAGAAAGCGCAACTTTCTTTGCCTCGGCCTGGAGACAGTTCCGAAAAAGAGATGCTTATCCTACAGGGATTACACAGAATGTTAAGTATCTATTATCGTCTCAGCAAGGAATTAGTATGCTATCCAATTCTGAATTTATTGTCATGTTGAATCAATCAGCCAATGATAGAGAAGATTTAGCTAAATTGTTAAATATTTCAGAAGAACAGATGAGCTATATAACAAATGCCCCTACAGGATGTGGATTGATTAAGTATGGTGGATCTATCGTACCTTTTGTAAATAAGATGCCAAAAGGATTACTGTACGATCTCAATACAACTAAACCAGGAGATAGAAAGATATTACAAAATTAGCTTACGTTACTGAACATTCTTTAATATTTGGAGTTTAACATTATATAAGATATAATTGAGAAGAGAATAAGGTTGAAAAAAGGATAATTGAATATGTTAAATATAGAGCACTTATTGACAGAACAGAGATACCTTGCTTTAGATGAGATTTCTACTGTTTTTTTAGCTATCGGCATCGCACAATACACTATATATCATTTTAAGTATAGAAAATATAAGAATTCAGCAATTGCCAAAGTGATTGACTATGTAGAAAAATATTACGACAAAGAGGATTATTATGTTTATATGCCCATTGTGCAATTTACAAATAATCAAAACCAAAAAATCCAATCCATTTTAAATATTGAATTAGACGACCAGGAATATCCATTCGGTAAGGAAATAGCAATAAAATATAATGATAAAAACTTGGAATATGTTTTAAAAGATATGAAAATCAAAAAGTTTGTATATAAAAATTCTTTAGCAATTGGGATGATTTTGATGATTATTTCTATTCTCTATTTACATCTAAACAAATGATACTCCACTAATAAGCAGAATTTAACTTCTGCTTTTTTTACATACAAAGGAGTTGATGAATTTGAGAGATATTAAGACAAAGCAAAAAATGCAAGCTATCAAAACAAAGGATACAAAGGGAAATATTCAGCATTTTATTAAACAGCAAACAATTCATAATAAGAATGCTGATAGAAAAGAGGAAGCTTCTGTTAAATCCAATCCACAGGTACAGGCTACAAATAAAGTAAGTTTTACAGCAAAACAAACTGTAATTGAATCTAAACATCGTGCTACAAAATTTATTAAACAAAAGCATCATGAGTATAAGATCAAATCAGCTAATAAGAAACCGATTATTGAATCAGTCCATGCTGTTCAGCCACAAAGAATTTCTTATATATCCAAGGCAAAGAAGCATGTTGTGAATAAAGTGAATGCTTCAAAGATTAAACAAACAACGGATAAAGTAGTGACACAACCGGCTGTTAAGAGTACAACTAAAGTAATAAAAACATCAATAGAAGTGGTTAAAAAGAGTGTATCGACATTGAATACACTTTTTTCTTTTGGTACAGGATTGATTTTATTACTTGTTGTTACTTTGTTTATTGGAACATTTAGTGTGCTTGCACAAGATGGGGGATCAAATAGTGAAATTGTTTCTTTAAGTGAAGAAGTCATTGCGTATGAAGATACAATTCGAAAATATGCAAAAGAATATGATATTGAGGATTATGTCTCTTTGCTGCAGGCAATTATGATGCAGGAGTCAGGAGGAAAAGGAAATGATCCAATGCAGGCAAGTGAGTCAGGGTATAATACAAAATATCCTAGAGTACCTAATGGAATTACGGATCCTGAATATTCCATTGAAGTGGGAACACATACATTTTCTGATTGTTTAAAGAAAGCAAAAGTAAAGGATTCATCAGATACAGAAAGGATATATTTGGCTTTGCAAGGATATAATTATGGCTCTGGCTATATTGAATGGGCAATTCGTAATTTTGGAGGATATTCTAAATATAATGCATAACAGTTTTCTGACAATAAAAAACAAGAGTTAAATGTATCCGGGTATGGAGATCCTTCTTACGTTGATCATGTTATGAGATATGTAGGGATTACTTTTAGGGGCGGTACAAATCCTAATTTTAATAATTTAGAAGCCTGGGTGACAAAGAATTCATACGCACAGGCTGGATTATATGGACAATGTACATGGTTTGCTTGGGGAAGATTCTATGAATTATATGGTTATGATCCTGGCTTTAGTGGAGATGGAAGCAGTTGTGTGAAGGAATTAGTGGCAGCACATCCAGATAAATTTGAACGTTCTTCTTCACCAAAAGCTGGTGCAGTGTTCTCTGCTATTGGACATAACCATGTTGGTATAGTTATCGCAGTAAAAGATAATACTATAACTGTTCAAGAAGGGAATCTTGATGGTATTACAAATACGTTTCAAGACGCAAAAAAGGATTGGCAAACAAAATCTTATACGCTAGATCAATTAAGATCTATATACGGTGGAGTGGTGTTCGCTAACCCAAAATAAATAGCTGATTGTTGATTATGATAAAAAAGACCACCCTTAAGGTGGTAGAAAAGATTTTTCTATCTAGCTAGTTTAGCCGACAAAAACATACAAATGACAAACCATTCGTCAATAGTGCCATGTGTATGGAAAAGAACAATGGACTCATTTGCTGTCTAATTGACTTTTTAAATGATATGAGTGTGCTAGTTTTGATAATCTTCTGCTTATTGTCCAGTTAGGTATTCCGGTGATTTTAGAAATTTCTCTTGCGTTGTAACCACGGTACATCAAAAAGACAATAAGTTGCACTTCAAAACCTAATTCATTTAATGCTTCTGCAAATGAGATGCTCGTTATAGAGTTTAAGAAGTCCTCTAAATTTTTGGGGTTATTTAATGTTGGGGGTTCTGATTGCTTCAAATTTGATATGATTTTTTCACTATCCAGGTCTACTTTTTCTTCGAATCGACGATTTGAATTAAATTGTTTGCGATCAAACTCACGCATTATTAAAACTTTCTCAATAGACATTCCGTTAGTAATCATGAATTTTTCGTCTTCCTTTTTCCATTTTTTATACTCATTTTCTGCACGTCGATGATTATATATTTTTGCTATTTTCGTTTCTCCTTGGCACAAAGAAATGTGTTGAAAGGGAATATCCCTCACAATAGAGCCGACGAAATAGACTTAAAATTGCACATATATATAATTTTTTTATAAATATAATCAAAATTCCTTTCTTAGCTAAGTCAATAAAAAAACAGATTTGCGTTGGAAACAGAATCTGTTTTATGCTAAGTTTGTTTTTTTATTTAAGAAGGTTCACGTATTTTTGTGATGTTATTTATTACATCATGTTTTGCTTAAACGAATATTAAATGATTCAATAATTGTGTTATTAAAAAGATAAAATAAATATTGAATGCAAATATAGAAATTTCATAGTTTCACAGGGTTATATATAAATTAATCGGAGTGGTGTATTAATCATGCATCACTGATGATTGATTCATGTCTTTGTGGTAAAATACAGTATGGGTTATTATATCTATTTGTTAGTCTGAATGATTTGAAACGATAATGATTAATATTTATTCTCAGGGGTTTATTTGTTAAGTTGAAACAACAAAGTAATTATTTAGAGATAAGATTCAGATCGCACATATATAATAACGAAATTTTTGAATAACAAAGGATGCCAATACTTATCATTTTTGGTGATTATTTGATACGAACCAATGATAGAATGGCATAATGGAGAATATATGATTGAAAGAATATGCCCTAATTGTGGGGTCCCTATGAATGGAGAAAAGTGCATAAAGCCAGATTGTGGATGCAATACAATAATGTCTTCTACAATTTATTGGTGTGATGAATGCAATGTGCCTATTTTTGAAAAAGAATGTCCTAGATGTGGAAAAACAGGAAAGTATATTTCGACTGATATTAGACCAGTATTTCCGGAAGAGAATGCTTTGATTTCATTGTTACTGGAAAATGATCCAAAAAAATATCAGAAATCATCAGTTTGGGCAAATAATGCAACCTATGTAATTGACGGTAAAAAAATTACACTTTCTAGTGGTGATTTTAATCAGTTGCCTATAGAAGAAATAAAGAAAATAAAAGAAAAATACGAGTTGTTTGCAAGTCAAATTGATTACACTTTTTTTAATGAGTATATTAAACGCTTTGTGGAAGCAAATAGTGACAGATATAACTATATTAAAGAAGAAGCAATTTCTTATGTTCAACAGTATCGTGATAAATATGATATAGAAGATATGATGGTATCTTTTAGTGGAGGAAAGGATTCAACAGTTACATCTCATATAGTAAACTGTGCTTTAGGTACTAACAAGGTTTTGCATATTTTTGGAGATACAACACTTGAATTTCCATATACATTAGAATATAAGAAAAGATTTAATAAAAATGCAGAATCCCAGGGAGTGAGGATTTTAACTGCGAAAAACAGAGAAAAAAATTTTGAAGATTTGTGTGCAGAAGTTGGCCCACCTAGTAGAGTTATGAGATGGTGCTGTACTGTTTTTAAGACGGGTGCTATTCAAAAAACCTTATCTTCTGCTTTCAAGAATAAAGACAATATTTTGAGCTTTCAAGGCATTCGTCGTAGTGAATCTATAAGTCGAAGTAAATATGAAAGAGAAACTGAAAGCCCAAAGATATCAAAGCAAACAGTTGCATCTCCTATTATTGACTGGATAGATTTTGATGTATGGTTATATATTTTAACAACTGGAATAGATTTCAATTATGCATATAGATTAGGATGGACTAGGGTTGGATGCTGGTGCTGCCCTAATAATGGTAATTGGTCAGAATTTTTATCTAAAGTTCATATGTATGATCAGTACTTACATTGGCATGACATATTGATTGATTTTGCAAATAAAATCGGTAAGCCTGATCCGAATAATTATATTGATGAAGGTTGGTGGAAAGCTAGACAGGGAGGAAATGGTGTAGATGCTGCACAGACATCAATCGTCTCGTTTGAACCCTGTGCTACGGATGAAACTGCTTTTAACTATGATTTACAAAAGCCAATTACAGATCAATTATATGAACTGTTTAAGCCTTTTGGATATATAAATAAAGAATTAGGAAATAAACGTCTTGGAGAAGTTTATGTAATAAATAAGGCAGGTAAAGTTGTTCTTATATTGCAAGGGCGTGTCGGAAGTACAAAATTAAAGGTTACTATTAAAGATTTCCATATTGCAAAATCTAAGAATTTAGCAGCGGCAGAAAAAAGAATACAGTGCCAGCTTACTAAATATCAAATGTGTCTGGGATGTAAAGCATGTGAGAGTGTTTGTAAATATGATGCTATAAGTGTTAAAGATGATGGAACAGGAAAGATTACCTATAGTATTAATGATGAAAAATGTAGACGTTGTACAGAATGTGTAGCACATTATAATGCTGGTTGTTATATGAGAAAAGTTTTAACAATAAAGAGGTCGTAGTATGGTAACGAAAAAAGTGAAGATAAGATTGCAAGGACATGAAAAATTTGCATTGCGTGATGGATGGATAAATAAGGCATTAAAAATTGTACCTGATAATAGTGATGCATTTACACGAAAAGATGCTACAGATATGTTTGGAATTGGTAGCAATATGGTTAAATCATTACGATATTGGATGAAAGTGTTAGGGTTAACTAACACTTCAGGCTCAGAACTTTCTGATATTGGAAAAATCATTGCTAAAAATGATCCATATCTTGAAAATATATTTACATTGTGGATTTTACATTCAAATATTGCAAAAAATATAGATGAAGCTACAACTTGGTTTATGTATTTTAATCGTTGTGATGCAGAAGATTTAGATAAGAGTGAAATTGAAAGTATTTTAACGCGAGAAATTAGCAAATATACAATGGGACTTTTATTTTCTGAAAAATCATTGAGTAATGATATAGATGTGTTACTTAATATGTATAGTAAAAGTAAAGAAAGAATTGATCCAGAGGATAAGAGTATATCTCCTTTCTCAAAATTAGGGTTGATAAAAAGAATGAATGGACGTTTCATAAAAAGTCATCCAAATAGAAAAGACTTACCTGAAGCAATTATATTGTATGAGTTAGCTTTAAGAAATATTGGGAAACAAGGTATTTCTATAGAAAATGTAGTATTCGATGAAAATGGCCTATCGAAGATATACAATTTAACTGGTGTAATGGCTAATGAATACTTTGATAGATTAGACACTGCTGGTTTTATTCGAGTTGATAGAACAGCAGGTCTGGATATGATCTATCCTGTAAAAGAATTAAATTCAATAAAAATCATTGAAGATTTTTATAAAAATTATTAATAAGTGAAGGAATGATAAAAATGGATTCATTAAATAGTATTATAAAATTTAATAGTAGTTTTAAAACTTCTATAAATTTGTATTTGAGTCTCAATAAGCCTGATAAAGTTCTTAGTTATATTCCAACTAAATCCTCTGTACATTTTCTAGAAGATTATTTACAATCAGTGCTTAATAATAAGGAACAGGCAACATTATTGATTGGGCCTTATGGAAAAGGAAAATCTCATTTATTACTTGTATTATTAGCAATATTATCAATGGATAGAAACCACGAGAATAATAGCGTGATTTCGAGTTTGATTGATAAAGTTAGTAAAGTTGATGAAAATGAGAACAAAGTAAATGGTTTGATTAAACAAGCTTGGGGAAAGAATAAATTTCTTCCAGTGCTTATTACAGACACAACTGGAGATTTGAATCAAGCTTTTTTATATGGATTAAATGATGCTTTAAAGAGAGATGGGCTTACAGACTTAATACCAGATACATATTATTCAATTGCGTTAGATAGAATTGATGATTGGCAAAAAAATTATCATAATACTTTTGAATATTTTGAAAGTGAAGTTACAAATCGTGGGATGAGTATATCTAAACTTAAATCAGAATTAAAACTATTTTCAAGAGATGCTTTAGAAATGTTTAAAAGTATTTACCCTAAAGTTACAGCTGGAAGCGAATTTAATCCAATGGCGGTATTTGACGTACTTCCATTGTACAAGAGTACTAGTGAAAAATTAGTTGAAGATTATGGCTATAGCGGAATTTACGTTATCTTTGATGAGTTTAGTAAATTTATAGAGAGTCAAGATGGTTTGGCAACAGGTTCTAATATGAAATTGATTCAGAGCATGTGCGAATTAGCGACAAATTCTCAACAAGCTCAAGTATTTTTCACAATGGTAGCTCATAAGAGTATAAAAGAATATGGAAAATACTTATCTCAAGAAATTATAAATTCTTTTACTGGAATTGAAGGAAGACTTATTGAAAAATACTTTGTTACTTCTTCAAAAAATAATTATGAATTGATTAAGAATGCAATTTTAAAAGATGATGAAAAACTATTAGAAATTCCGCATTATGAAAAATATTTAGGGGATAATTTGTGCAAAGAATTTTTCTCTTTGCCAGCATTTAAAAGTAAATTTTTAGAAAATGAATTTAAAGATATTATTTTTAGAGGATGTTATCCGTTAAATCCAGTTGCGGCTTATTTGTTACTTAATGTAAGTGAAAAAGTAGCACAAAATGAAAGAACTCTTTTTACATTTATTTCTAATGATGAACCTCATAGTATGGCTAGATTTATAAATGAACATACTAAAGACATGGAGTGGAGTATTGGTGCAGATTTAATCTACGATTATTTTAGTACTTTATTTAAAAAAGAAGTATCCAATGAATATATTCATAATATTTGGTTGAGTTCAGAGTATGCTATTGATAAATGTAAGGATGAAGATCAACGAAAAGTTTTAAAGGCATTAGCTATTATTCTTATAGTGAATAAAGAAGATGAAATCCCAGCAAATGATAGGAATTTGATGCTTTGTATTAATGCATCAGATCCACAACGTGCAATTCAAGAACTTAAAGAAAAGGGCTATATTTATCAAAAAAATGCAACAGGATTTTATTCATTTAAGACTCGAGCTGGTTCAGAGCTTAAAAAAGAAATTAGAAGGCAACGAGAAATAAAAGGAAATAAAGTAAATTATTCAAAAGCGTTGTTAGATGTAACAGGAAAATATTATGTTTTACCTAGAAAATATAATACAGATAACATGATGACACGTTATTTTGTGAATGAATTTATGTATGTGGATGATTTTCTTGAAATCAATTCATCAGAAGCATTGATTGGAACTGATACATTAGATGGAAAAGTCATCACACTGTATAGTTTTAATGGGATTAAGCAAGAAGAAGTGAAAAAACATTTACTAGATTTGAATGATAAAAGACTAGTTGTGGTATGTCCTAAGAAAGGTTTAAAAGCTCAAAAGCAGTTAAAAGATTATGAAATAATTAATGAGTTAAAAAATAATCAGTCTTTTACAAATAATAATGAGATTTTGAAAAAAGAATTGCCATTGTTATTAGATGATTTAACTATTGAATTAGAACATCTTATTAGTTCTATTTATGAAGAAGATACTGATACAAGAGTGTTATATTTTGATGGAGAGAAAGTTAGAAATGCAAAAGTGGGAAATGAAGAATTAGCGGTAAACGAGTGTTGTTCAAATTTATTTACTAAAACTCCGATAATAAACAATGAGATGGTTAATAGAGCCGTTATCAGTACTTCACAAACGAAAAAAGCAAGAATTAAAATAATTCAGGCAATTTTAGCACATGAAGATACACAAGAATTTTATAAAGGGTCTAGCCAAGAAGCAACAATTTATAGAGCATTATTCTATGTAACTGGCATAACAAATGGTAACACTAGAAAAGATGTACAAAATGTCATTGATGAGATTAATATGTATGTAAATTCATGCTGTGATCAAAAGATATCGCTTTGTGTTATTGTAAATAATCTTGTAAAAGCACCATATGGAATGAGAAGGGGTGTATTGCCTTTCTATTTTGCATATATTTTTGCACATAGAAGAGAAGATATAATTGTATATTTTGCTAATAAAGAGGTACAAATTACTCCTGAAATTATTATTAATATGTGTGAATATCCGGCAGACTATGCAGTTTATGTTTCTAAAGATGATTTACAAAAAGAAAAATATATCTCTGAATTAAATGTGCTTTTCCAAGTAGAAGATAATCGAAATTTATCGACTAATAGAATAAAAAACATTTTTATATGTATGCAAAGATGGTTCAGAGCACTTCCTCAAGCTTCAAGAAATACTATGAAGCTTGAGGAATATGTAAAGAATGAAAACGAAATTCGCGCTATTAAATTTATGAAAAAATCTTTGCAGAAAATAGAATACAATCCGTTTGAGATTTTATTCGTAGATTTTCCAAAAACATTTGGTACAGAGTCTTTAGAAGATACTTTTGAAATTATTGATGATTGTAAGACATATTTTGATGATTATTTTCAATGGATTGAAGACCAAGTTGTTAGTATGATTTATGATATTTGGGGGATAAAAAGAAATCAAGATTTATTTCATGTATTAAAAGAATGGTATGATAATCAAAGTAAGAGATCTAAACAAGGCCTTTATGATAGTCACATGACAAACTTAATGTCATGTCTTGAGTTATTGAATGTTTATAGTGATGAAGAAGTAGCTAGTCGAGTAGCAAAAGCTGTAACGGATGTTTATTTAGAAAACTGGAATGCTGATTCATTTGAAGAATTTAAAGATGTTATAATCAATGTGAAGCATGAGATTGAATCTATTCAAGATGAATCTATTTCAGGAGAATTAGAACTTACCTTTACTGGACGAAAGGGAGATAGTATCAGTAAATTATATAATTATGCTGATGAAAGTACAGGCAGTGTGTTAAGAAATATTATTGAAGATACATTGGATGAATATGATGATTTGAGTGTAAATGATCGAGTATCAATTCTTTTAGAAATGATTGAAAAAATAATAAAGTAAGGGATGATGTTTTATGATTTATCTAGATAACGCAGCAACGACCTTCCCTAAACCGGAATGTGTATATGTTGCGATGGACAAAATAAATAGGGAAGGCGCTGTAAATGCTGGGAGAGGATCATACAAACTTGCTCAAAAAGCAAGTAATCTTATAGCGGATACAAAGAAAAAAATCAGAGAGTTAGTTCATGTTGATTCTTCTACTGCAGTGGTTTTTTCTCCGTCAATAACAATTGCTATAAATCAAATTGTTAATGGATTGAATTTAAGAAATAATTCGGTTGTATATGTGTCACCATATGAACATAATGCGGTGGCAAGGAGTTTACATCAATTATCAAAAAAATTAGATATTGTAATAGAAGAACTTCCGTTAAATGAAAAATGGGAAATTGATATTGAGAAAATGAAATATCTATTTTCTAAGAATAAACCAGATGCAGTATTTTGTACGCACATAAGCAATGTTACAGGTTATGTTCTACCAATAAAAGAAATATTTTCAGAAGCAAAAAGACATGGAAGTATAAATATATTAGATTCTGCACAATCAATGGGTCTTGTTGATATTAGAGCTGATTTGTTAGATGTAGATTTAATAGGATTTGCAGGCCATAAGACATTATATGGCCCATTGGGTATTGGGGGGTTTATAAATGTATCAGGAGTAAAACTTGATACATTTATAGCTGGTGGTACAGGTAGTGATTCTTTAAATCTTGAAATGCCAATAAATAAAGAGAGTAAATATGAATCAGCTAGTACTAATATAGTAGCAATTGCTGGATTATATGCGGCACTGTTAGTACTTGATACAGAAAAGAATTTTAAACATGAGAAAAAAATTACGGAGTATTTAATACAACGATTATCTTCAATGGATGAAGTTAAAATGTTTTTACCAAGTAATTTAAAAAATCATGTAGGAATAGTATCGTTTGTTTTTGATGGTATGAATTCTGATGATTTAGGGATGATTCTAGATGAAGATTATGATATTGCTGTAAGGACAGGCTATCATTGTGCACCTTATATTCATAAATACCTTCATGATGAAAGTACTTTAGGGACTGTGAGAATAGGGGTAAGCCAATTTACAACAGAAGATGATGTTAATCAACTTATAGAGGCTTTAGAGGAATTAAAGGAATAGTAGTATGGAACATAGCAAACTAAAAAAATATATGATGCAGTTTTCAACAGAAGAGTTAAAGGAGTTTCTTGGAAATGATATAGTTGACTCATTATTAGAATGGGATACAGGAAATGAAGCTTTTGCATCAAAAAAACGTTTAAGTGAAATAATTTTGTGCGTTCATGGACTTTCGATTTTAAAAAATAAAAAATTCAGACTACGTTTAGTAAAATCAATGAATCCACAAGAAATTCTTAGCTTTAAAGAAGATTTACCCGGAAGGTATTCGAATTGTAATGATTTAATGGTTTTAGCTAACGAAATATCAAAAGTTAGTTGGAAAGAGTCAAAAATCAATACGCGATTATTGACTTTATTAGGGTATTCCGTTAGCGATGTTTTTGAACAGAATATACAAAATAGTATTGCAGAAGAAGAAATTGTCGCTAATGAAAAATTTTATGAATTACTAGATTATCAATATATTATTAGGCAAAAGGCTTTAAATATTTTAAATTCTAAGTATGATCTACAAAGTTTTTTGATTCATATGCCGACAGGAACTGGGAAAACAAAAACTGCAACACACATTATATGTCATCATTATAATTATAATCTACATAGAAAAGGTTTAGTTTTGTGGGTGGCACATACAACAGAATTATTAGAGCAGGCATATGAAACATTTTGTGGGGTTTGGAGAAACATTGGAAATGGTACTATCCATACTTACAAATTATGGGGTGATTATAGTGTTGAAATTCCTGCGGAAGGCTTTAATGGGTTTATGGTATGTGGTATTCAAAAACTCCAATCATTACAAACTAGCAACCCCAATCTATTTAATTTAATTGTTAGAGATGTAAGATTATTAGTTTATGATGAGGCACATAAAGCATCTGCTAAAGAAACAAAAAACATTATTGAATCAATTATGACAAGAGCAGGAGGCTTGGAGGATAGATCTCTTATGGGCCTTTCTGCTACTCCAGGTAGAACTACGGATCAAAGCTTTGATAATAATTTGTTAGTCTCTATGTTTGGAAATAAAATTATTGGTATAGACACTAAATTAATGAATGAAGTGAATTTATCCGCACAGGAAGCAGCAAATACTGCAGTGGAAAAAGATGTAATCAAGTATTTTCAAAATAGAGGAGTGTTGTCAAAAATTGTGAAAGAAGAGCTGACGTATCCAGATAGTCTTTCAGAAGAAGAAATAAATAAAATACGTGTAACTGCATATTCGAATGGCTACGATGATTTTACTAGAAATGCTCTAGAAACTATAGGAAGAAACAAGAGCAGAAATTTACGGATTATGCAAAAACTTCGGGAGTTAAATCAAAAAGGGAAACCAACAATAGTATTTGCTTGTTCTGTTAAACATGCAAAATTATTATCAGCAATGTTAACTTTGGAGGATATTCCAAATGCTGTTGTTTATGGTGATATGCCGTCTCACGAAAGAGCTTTAGCAATTGCAAAATTCAAAAATACAGAAGATGAAATGAATATTCTGATTAATTATGAAGTATTAACTACAGGCTTTGATGCAACAAATATTGAATGTGTTTTTATTGCAAGACCCACACAGTCAGTAGTTTTATATAGTCAAATGATTGGACGAGGACTCAGAGGGCCACAGATGGGTGGTAAAGAGGAATGCTTGTTAGTCGATGTTAAAGACAATTTAAAGCAATTTAATGCGAATATGGCATTTTCACATTTCAATAATTATTGGGAGTAATAGGAGAAATTTATGGCAAAAGATATATTTGTAATAAAAACTATGGGCGATGCACTTCGAAATACAGGATATAAAAATATAGAATGTGCAATGTCATAAATTATAGACAATTCTGTTCAAGCAGATGCAAAAAATATTATAGTAATTATATCAGAAGAACTAAATACAAAAACAGGGCATAAAAACATAACTGAAATTGCGTTTTTAGATGATGGAAATGGAATGACATATGAAGAGATTGAAGGATGTCTTGGAATTGGTTATTCAACTAGAACTGATAGAAAAGGTATGGGACGTTTTGGAGTTGGATTACCACAAGCATCACTCTATGCTTGCCCAGCAGTTGATGTTTATTCATGGCAAGATGGCTACAATAATTGTAAAAAAGTTTTTCTTGATATAAATAAAATTAAAAGTGAAGAGCAAACTGAAATTGAAGATCCAATTTCTGCTAAAATACCAAAGAAGTATGAAAAATATTTAAAATATAAGGTGGTAGCAGATAATAAAGAATATGATTTTACACAGCATGGAACATTTGTTTTATGGAAAAATTGTGATAGAGTAACACCTAAAACTGTTAATTTTTTATTTAAAAAGTTAGACTTTTCATTAGGACAAAAATTTAGATATTTTATCAAAGAAGGTGGCACTAGTAATATTCGATTAATACATCATGAGAATCCAGACTTTACTCATGAAATAATGCCAAATGACCCATTGATGTTAATGGAAGATAATTATGTATTAGGAAATCCGTCTGATCCTGGAAATATTTCACCAGGCAACAACATTAACTGTACTGTTCCAGTATTTGAACCATATACAAATGATAAATATCCAGATGGAATTATTCCATTTATGGTTAAATACAAAGATCCAAATACAGAAGAAATAAAAAAGTCAGAAGTGAAAATTAAATTTTCTAAGGTAAAGAATATATTTTATGATCAGACGGCTAGTCCAAAAGATCTAGGGAATACGAAACTTGGTAAGCACGTAAAAAAACTTGAGGGTATTTCAATTGTTAGAGCAAATAGAGAAATTGATTTTGGACAATTTGATTTCTATGAAAATATTAACCAGCCTGAACATAGATGGTGGGGATGTGAAATTAGATTTAATCCTGAATTAGATGAAGCATTTGGAGTAGCGAATAACAAACAACATGTAGAATTACGTCGTGTTGAGAAAGATGATTATGCTGGAGAGGAAGTTATTCCTGTTTGGGCACAACTATATTCTATTGTTCATGATACAATTAATGCCATGTATGCTGCCAACAAAGAGACTAGAAAAAATGCTAGAAAATTAGTCCATATAGTTCCTCCAGCTGTGCAAATTATAAATATGGCTGAAGAAGGTCAGGAGGAAGAACCTGGTAGTGCAACTTCGGAAGTTAGAAATAATACATCTATAGACATTTTGGTGCAGAAAACTAAAGAACAATTAAAAGACCAAGGTATAGAGAATCCTACCGCGGACGATATTAATAGTTATATGAATAATAAGGTAAATGTAGTTCATAAGAATTTAGGGCGTAATGCAGGATTGTTTGATTACTCGTTTGAATTGGGTAGTTGTTTAGTAACATTTAATATGGATCATATTTTCTATAAGACAACATTAAGCAAAATATTTGAATCCGTTGACACTAAAACTGCAATTGAATTACTTGTAGCTTCTCTTGTAAAAGCAATTGATGAAACAAATATGTTCCAGGAAGAGCAAAATGATAATTTGGTAGCAACTTGGAATGAAAAATTGCGTAAATATATAAATGAGCAACAAAATTTTGCTAAGAAATAAGGTGAAAACACATGTCAATTCTATTTTCAAATGAAATATTAGATTCAGTTAAAAGAGAATTACAAAGTGCAACTACATCTGTACAAATAATTACAGCTTATTGCAAGCAGACAACTTTTATGCGGCTTAATTCATTTATAAATAAAGAGGTAAATGATAAACGACTTTTAGTTAGATTTCGTATGGATGATGTATTAAAAGGAAGTACAGATTTTAGTATTTTAGAAGATGCATTGAATGATGGGTGGAAAGTATTTATACGTTTTGATTTACACGCGAAAACATATATAGTTGATAATAAAAGAGGTTTGATTGGAAGTGCTAATGTGACTAACTCAGGATTGAGTATTGGAAAAAGTGGAAATATGGAAATGGCAACATTAGTAGATGTTGAACCACATGATATTGATAAGATAAATAAACTATTTGATGATGCGATTGCTGTGGACATTTCTTTAGTGGAGAAATTAAAATCTCAAATTAAAACTATAAAATCACCTTCAGATAAGGATAATTATAGTTGGGATAAATCAATATTATCGCTGTTTAATCCACATATAGATACTTTGTTTTCTTATGAATTACCTGAAGAATTTGTCTTAAGAAAAGGTGAATATTTTGCTTTTATTGATGAGACGTATTCTGGTGATGTTGATAAATTAAAAGAGAAGTTTCGATGGAGTAATGCGTATTTATGGTTACTTGATGTATTAAAAGAACATGATGGCTGTTTATATTTCGGAGAGTTATCCAAATTATTACATAATACAATTGTTTCTGATCCTAGACCTTTTAGAAAAGATGTAAAAGTGTTGCTACATAATTTGTTGGATTTTATCTTAACGTTAGATATGGAAGACATTGTCATAGATAGGCCAAATTTTTCACAAAGAGTTAGATTGAAAAATACAACTGCTTGTTAAAATGCAAATATAAAAAGATTGATAGTTCAATACAAGAAACGGAGTATCTCAATGTCATTAACTTAACAAAATACCATTTTTTGAGATACATAAATTTTGTATCTCTTTTTTTATAGTCTTTGTTTTATATCGAAATCTAAATGGATTCATGATAAAATATTTAATATAGAAATGGATGCACAGCAAATGAACAAAGAAGATTTAACATTAAAAACTTACAAAACAATAGATGAGCAAATTGAATATTTAAGAGAAAACAAAAAAATAATTGTAGATGAAGAAGATAAGCATTGGTTTAAAGATATAAATTATATTTCAATGATTAATCCATATAAAGAGCTGTTTTCTAATGGGAAGGATGCTTATGGAAATCACATTTATACCACAGATGTTAACTTCAAAGAAATATTAAGCTCTATGAAAATAGATTTGGAATTTTCAAATTGTCTGTATAAAGATATTAGAAAATTTGAACAAAAATTTAAAAATGCTGTTATTGCAACTATTTGCAATAAATATGCAAAAGAAGAGGATAAATATTGTTTAAATTATATAAATGAAATAAAAATATTCTTGTATGATTTTTCGACAATGGATTTCAATAAAATAAAAACGAGTCCAACCTTTTGTAAGAATATATTCAATCAATTATCATCTAATGGATATGTAAACGACAGTTTTGGAATTGAAAAAAAAGTAGACCTATTACGAAAAATACTAGCTTTTGGCACTGGAATTTCTGTTGATGGTGCAGATATGAAGAAAACGAATATTCTGGCAAAACACTATTTAGATACTTGCCAAATGGTTCCACTATGGGTTATTCCAAATATGCTAACATTAGGAGAAATTTCAATGTTATTTTTAATGATGGATATCGATATGCAAAACATTGTTTGTCAAGAGGTAGGAGGTTTTTCTTTAATCACAGAAAATGATAAACCAGAATATACTAAACTTCTAAGATTTTCAACTAAGCTTGAAATAATTAGAAAAATGAGGAATACCATAAATCATTATGAGCCATTTTTTCCTTTATTGGGGCATAATATAAGTAAGCCTAAACTTATTAAAAACTCTCCGATAATAAATACCCTTGAATTTTTAAATCCCGATTTTAGAATCCCTGAAGGAAACGACTTTTATAAATCAGAGACATTTTTAAATATCAACATTAAAATTAACCCTAATAATATTGTAAAAATCCGATTATTAGAATTAATGATGAAATATATTGAGATAAATAAATTTAACGACTGCCAAGATTTTTCTAAAATCAAAAGATAAAATGAAAGTGGAGTAAATTATGACTTACTCCACTTTTATAAAATAAAAGGGCAGCGTCCTTATCTTTTCAGATAAGGGTTAGCAACCCAGTTTGCGCAACATGCGCCTTCGTCATATTTAATATAACACATTTTTTTTAAAATGCAAGAAAATTTATACAGTTCCCCCTTACCCCCACAATAAGCCATAAAATTTTTACCAACCGTTCTATTCATTTTTGTTTATGAACACCAAATACTTCAAAAGATTAAACTCAAATATGTTATTTGTTTATAAGTACACTGTTACGGGAGAATACTTATTGATAAATTTAAACACATGAAAAAGATATTAAAACAATGCATATATCAATTAGATGAATCCTCTTCTTTATTTGTTGTCAATCCAGAAAAGGATTTTACTCGAAAAAGAAAACACTTATTTGGAAACACGTTGATGAGCGTTCTATTGTTAGAAGGCGGCTCATTAAAAGATGAATTATACAAATTATTTGGTTACAACTTGAATACACCGACTGTTTCATCTTTTATACAGGCAAGAGATAAGATTCGGCCAGATGCTTTTCATACCTTATTCAATTTATTTAACGATAAAACAAAAAAACAAAAGCTATATAAAGGGTATCGTCTTTTAGCTATAGATGGTTCTACATTGCCTATTACCTCTGAAATCAAAGATAATAAAACAACAATTCAAAAGGTGAACAACTCTGATAAACCGTTTTCAGCTTTTCATCTAAATACAAGCTATGATATTTTAGAATTTACTTATGACGATATCATTCTTCAAGGACAGGCTGTACAGGATGAACGGGATGCACTCAATAAAATTGTCGAACGTTATAAAGGCGATAAAGCTATCTTTATTGCTGACAGAGGGTATGAATCCATCAATTCCTTTGAGAAGATTAAATTATCAGGAAATAAGTATCTGGTTCGAGTCAAGGATATTCATTCCACTGGTATGTTACGCAGCTTTGGACCATTTTCAGATGACGAATTTGATGTGCAAGTTAAACGCACATTAACTAGAAAACAGACGAATGAAATAAAAGCTTATCCTGAAATCTATAAGTTTGTGCCACAAAATCAGCGATTTGATTATTTTGGAGATACTTCTTTTTATGATTTTGAGTGTCGAGTGGTTCGCTTTAAGATTGCGGAGGATACATATGAATGTATTGTAACAAATTTAGACAAAGATGAATTCAGTATGCAGAATATCAAAGAGTTATATCACCTACGATGGGAAATTGAAACCAGTTATCGTGAGCTAAAATATGATTTAGATTTAAATACACTGCATTCTAAAAAGCGAAACCTGATTGAACAGGAAATCTACGCAAAGATGATTCTTTATAACTTCTGTAGTCGTATTACCAATGGAATTGATATTGCCAAACGAAAACGTAAATATGAATATCAACTTAATTATGTTCGTGCCTTTCATATTATTCGAGAACATCTTAAGAAAACAAAAGTCCCATCTTATATCTGTGATGTGATTGCCAAAGAAATTCTTCCAATTCGTAGAGACCGACAGAACAAAAGAAAGCTGAAACCTAAAGCTCCAGTCTCCTTTAATTATCGTTTTGATTGACACTTATAACCATATGCTCAACGATGTAGCAGAAGTGCTGCAGTTTTTATCGTGGCGATAAACAAAAAGACTGCCTAGATGTATCAATCTAAACAGTCTGGCCATTCTTAACTAAATGACATTGCGGAGTATCTCCGTTTTTTTTTGTATAAAAGTTTTTTGAACAAATGAATATGAGAATTTTAATATGACAGTATTATTGTATTCTATTACATTTTCAGAATGTGTGCATAGTAAAGTAATAAAGCGAAAAGTGATGGTAAAATAAAAGAAGCTAATAAAAAGTACATTTTATCAGCTTCAAGAGTTTTCGGTAGCGCTCCAACTATTTTTAGAGAAAACAATTGGAGCAAAACAAATAAAAAAGCAATCGTAAAGCATAAACCGCTAACATCTACTTAGAGATTGCTAAAAACGTTATTGAGATTCTCGCATTCACAATAACAATTATAAAGAGCTTAGGGAACTAATCCCTTGACCCTTAATCTCATTGTACCACATAAAGTAAGAATAAAAAAGACTTTTAAATATTATACAATCTATTGCGGTTAAGGTGATGATTGATGTAAAGAGAAAATTACATAATAATAAGTTAAATGCTATTATTAATATAAGTTGATAAGGAATAAAGAACTTTTATCGGATTGTATCAGGAATAATGAACAATCCTTTACTCTTGGAGGATAGTTAAATGGCACCATCTAATAAATTAAATTTAGCTGGCCAACGGTTTGGAAAGTTAACAGCAATAAAAGATACAGGAAAAAGATATAGAGGCCTAGCTATATGGCCAATGTAGGTGTGATTGTGGTAACACTTGTGAAGTGACTTCAAATCACCTTAGAACCGGTCATACGACTAGCTGTGGATGTAGATTAGGGAATCGAAATGATTTAACTGGTCAAAGATTTGGTCGGCTTGTCGTAACGGAATATGCTGGACGAGTGAATAACAACACTATGTGGAAATGTATATGTGACTGTGGGAATGAAGTTGTTGTTAATGCACATTCATTAAAGGATGGTAAAACAAGATCATGTGGTTGTTTAAATACAGAGGTTCGGTCTTGTACGGCTAAAGATCGTTTTGGCTTTGTTGATGGAACTACGTTATCTGGTATTTCTTCTTCCAGGAAGATAAATAAAAATAATAGTACTGGAGTTCGTGGTGTGTCTTTTGATAAGAAGCGTAATAAATGGGTTGCTCAGATAACGTTTCAAAGAAAGAATCATTGTTTAGGACGATTTGATAAAAAAGAGGATGCTATTAATGCCAGGTTGGAAGGCGAAGAGCGTTTCTTTGGAAAGTACAGAAAGGATGGTAAATAATGGCTAAACAGTTTAAGGTTGGAGATACAGTGTATTTTATTAGTTCATCTGTTTTTGTTAGAAAAGCTACAGTAATACGTGCTGCAGCTGGCTTTGTTACTATTAAATTTGACACAAATAATGGTAATGATGGACCTTCCGGTATACGAGTACGTGAATCGAAGGTGTATCATACAGAAAAAGAAGCAAATGAGGTTGTCCAGATCAATAAAAGTAGACAGCAAAACAGTCGAAAGCTATAATTAGTATTGCTATTCATCTTCCTAACAAATATGGATAGTTGGCTATTCTATATATAATATGGAATAGCTTTTTTCTTTTAATAGAAGGAACTATTCAATATTTTAATGTAAAGATTATTTAGATGATGCTGGACTACATTTTAGTAGGAATCGGCATTAAAAGTTTTAGAAAAAATTATATGATGTGCAATTTTTGCATGTTTTCATCGGCTCACTAGTGAAGGGGATACTAATATCTTCTCGGAAGGATCTTTGAAAATCACAAACAACAATTAGATACAAAACTTATTTATTCGAGCTGGACACTACTGCGCGATGATGAAGCAATTCGAGCGACGATACTTTAGAATGACAAACAATCATGCTGATTGTGCCATGACAATATATAAGATAATGATACTTCTAGCGACAGGCCAAGTGTAATATGGGTTGATGAGATTCCAATGAAAGATAATTAGCACTATCTTGTCTAATAGGATTCCTTTGTTTTCGGGTAATCAGGTGATAAATATTTTTTTAAAGAAATAAAATTGCGAATGTACTTTATTTAAGGCTTATTTGAAAATACTTTAAAAAAAAGGTCATTTTGATGACCTCGACGTATAAGGTTATATATTGTATGGTTGACATGGAAAAGAGGAGAAAAAAATATGATTGATATAGAATTGTGTTCCAAAATTAATTTTGAGAAAAAGATTATTGAGTTTAATTCTGATGAATTCACAAAAGAAATAAAAAGGATAACAAAGAAAAAAAATACCACACAAGAGAAATTGTTTGGCGAAGTTGTGGAAAAAATAGGATTTTCAGAAAGCAAATTTAAGAAATGGAAGTCAGGTAGCACAGAATTAATAAAATGGGATGATCTTGTAAAATTTTGTGAGTCTTCAGATGCCAAAATGGAAAATATTATGATTTTCAATTTTAAAGATAAAATCTTTGATACATATATACTAGCAAGAGAAGTTTCAAAAAACAATTTGGTATTTGATGATAATGAATATTGTGGGAAATTGAAATCTCTATGTGATTTTTTCGAATATAGTGATGAACATTTAAAAAATTTAAATATTCAGTTTGAAAAAGTAGAAAAGAACATAAACCGTTTGTATCAAGATTCACAAAAAAAATTGAATGAGAAAATTCAAAGGGAAAAAGAGGAGGAAGAAAAAGAAATGGAACAAAAAATAAAAGATGAACAAAAAAAACGTATGGAATTAGAAAAAAAATATAAAGATAATTTCGATAAATACGCTTTTTTGGGAAAAGATAAAATTAAATTACAGTGCATGCTCCCATGTATATCTGCATATATATGTAGTGTTGCGTTTTTAGGGGCCAATTCTATTTTTAATATAGTAATTTCAGTTCTTGCTTTAATGCTATTTTTAATATTTATTTTTGCAAATATGTTTTTTAAAACAGCAGTAAAAAAAGAATATTATGAAAACTATGAAGATAGAGATACTCATTTTCTGTTGTGCTCAATGATTTTCCCTGTAGTTACTTTTTTATTAATGTTTTTCAATTCGTTTGAAGTAAATAATGAATTTTTTGCCAAGATTTATTTCATTATCGATTGTGCTTACATTCTTTTTGCAGTTTTTACAGAAATTGTATTTTTAAAAAATATAGATTGTTTATCTAGAAAAAAATAGATTTCTTATGCGCTTGTACAAAAATTTATTATTGTACGAGCGCTGCATAATCTAAATGATTAATGAAAAATTAATTGTTTAGATTTTGCATATTTGTGCAAAGTGTTGATCTTTGAAAATTACTAACAACTATTAGATACAAAACTTATATATTCGAGCTGGGTCACTACTGCGCGATGATGAAGCAATTCGAGCGACGATACTTTAGAATGACAAACAATATTGCTGATTGTGCCATGACAATATATAAGATAATGATACTTCTAGCGACAGGCCCAAGCGTAATATGGGTTGGTGAGATTCCAATGAAAGATAATTAGCAACTATCTTGTTTAATAGGATTCCTTTGTTTTCGGGTGATCAGGTGATAAATAGAAGACACGATGAATATTTTAATATTAATTATCAACCAGGAGATGTCCTGGTTTTACATATATTATAGGAGTGGATAGAAATGAAAGTAAAAAAAGGAGAAATCTATTTAGCAAATCTGAATGATGCCTCTGGATCAGAACAAGGAAAAGTTAGACCGGTATTGATTATTCAAAATAATCGTGGAAATAAACATAGTCCAACTACGATTGTTGCGTGTCTTTCTTCTAAGATTTATACAAAGCATCATCTTCCAACACATTGTATTTTGCCAGATGGACTAGGATTGAAGTACAGATCTATGGTGATGTGTGAACAAATTCGAGTGATTGATAAATCAAGATTATTTAAAAAGATAGCAACGTTAAATAAAAGGCAAATGGCTATTATTGATAAGAAAATAAAAATTAGTTTAGATTTACGTTTACATAACCCGAAGAAATGATTCTTCTGGTTATGTACTCTTTCCCTGTGGAAGCAGTAATGAAATACTGCTTCCTTTTTTTGTAGCTGGGAATTGTGCCTTTTGAAAGTTTATAGTGAGGAGGAAAAAGATGAAACCTGTGTTATGTGAGAAGAAAACTTATACAGTAGCTGAAATCGCAAAGATATTAGGTGTAAGTAAAGGAGCAGCTTATTCTTTAGTAAAAGAAAATACTTTTAAAAGTATAAAGATTGGTAAATCAATTCGCATCAACAAGGAATCCTTTGATAAATGGTTTTATAGCGATGAATAGGGAGGACTAAAAATGGCTGTAGTGATTACAAAAAGGCGTAAAGCATACAATGTTATCTATACAATTCAAAATGAGAATGGGGATATAGAGAAAAGATATGAAACATTCTACAATCGAGAGCAGGCATTAAAACGTAAAGAACAGATTGATGGAGGAAAAAGAAATAAGGTTATTGTAAATAAGAATACGCTCTTCATTGATTATTTGAATCAATATGTAAGTGTGATTATTTTTAATGATTATTCAATTTCTATATATGAGAATAAACAATCTTTGATCAACAATTATTTATGTAAAGTTGTTGGAGATAAAAAAGTTAAAGAAATTAATTCAAGAACATCGAAACAAATTATGCACGATCTTCAGTTATTGCCAGGTGTACCTATTAGAAATCAAATATCAAATGAAGTTGTTTGTGCCTCTGCTGTAAAGGGTTGCTTAAATTTGTTATGTCAGGCCAGTGATTATTTGGTTGATCATAATTTAATGAAATCAAATTATTTTACAGAATATAAGCCAAAAGTAAGTGTCAAGAATCAAACGTCACCAGATTGGAACTTGTCTTATTGGACTACATTGATTTCAAATTGTACAAATGAAAAGTTGTTTATTTTGTTGCACTTATGTTTCGCTTCAGGTCTTTCTTTAAGTGAAGTTAGAGCTATTACCTGGAGTAATTTGGATCATTTAGAAGAAGGGTATATTGTATCGGATAAAAGAATTAGACGATTGAATAAAAATATTGTTTTAGAAATGGATCCATCTTCGATTATAAAAACTTATAAGAAGAAAGGATTTCAAAACACAAATACTGTTGTTGTACTTTTACAAAATAAGCAAGAAAAGAAAGTATATTTACATAGTCATGTCATCGAATTATTGATGGAATGGCGAAATAGATATGCACAAAATCATAGTGGTGATTCTACTATTTACAGTTTGAAGAATAGTCTTCCTTATGATGACAGAGTTGTAAACAAACACTTCAAAGAACTTATTAATAAATTAGAATTACCAGGATTGACATTGGTAAAACTGATGTCATTTGGTAGACAAAAGGGTAGAAATGAGGTTTTGTATAGTGATGTGTATTATTCAAGTTTGGGGCGACCTTTAAGATGTAAAAAGCCTGATATTGATGGGGTTCGTGATTTTTTAAATTGCAGACAGGTGATGGAGTGTAAAGAAAAATGGAATCAATCTTTTAAAGAGAAAACATCCGGTTTACTCCCAAAAGAAGAACATTCTGATTTTGATGCATTGGTGGATAAATTAAAATCAGATCCATCTTTAAAAAGAGAGTTATTAAACAAACTATTAGAAAAGAGATGATATGAATGGCAACAATTAATAAGCGTAATGGTAAATATTGTGTAATTTATTATTATGTAGACACAAAAGGAAAAAAGAGACAAAAATGGGAAACATTTGATTCAATTTCTGAAGCTAAAGCTAGAAAGTCAATAGTTGAAGCTGAAAAGGCTAAGGGGTCTTTTATCCCGCCTAATACAGATACTGTTGAATCATTTTTAGATACATTTATTGAACTTTATGGCTATCAAAACTGGAGTGTTTCTACATTAACAAGAAATCGTTCTACAATTAAATATTATATTCTTCCATATATAGGTAAAAAGAAGCTGCAAGATATTAAGCCAATTGTGATTGAAAAATATTATAGGGATTTAAAAGAACAAAGAGTTATTCGACCTATGAGATCAAACACAGATGGGAAAGTAACTTCTTATATATTAAAATCGGTTCATAAGTTATTGAGCTGTGCCTTTGGGTGTGCTGAAAAGTGGGAATTAATTGCGTCCAATCCTTTTAAAAAAGTTACACCTCCAAAACATGAATATGCCAAAAAAGAAATTTGGACTTCAGAAATGATTTCTAGAGCACTAGAAGTTTGTGAAGATCCAAAGATTTCATTGGCAATTCAACTATCGTTTGCGTGTTCATTACGTATTGGTGAAGTTTTAGGATTACAATGGAAAAATGTATTCATAAGCGATGAAGATATTGAAAAAGATAATGCTCATATTGTTGTAGAACAGCAATTACAAAGATTATCTAAAAAGGGAATTGATGAACTGAATGTTCAAGATATTTTGTATACATTTCCATCAGCTACTGATAATGAAAGCAATACAACAGTATTGGTGTTACGAAAACCTAAAACACAATCAAGTATTCGTACTATATGGCTACCTAATACATTGGTACAATTTTTACGTGAATGGAAAGAACAACAAAATGAATACAAAGAATTCTTTCGAGATGAATATCATGATTATGATATGGTTTTATGTTTTGAAGATGGTAGACCAGTAGAGCATAATATCATTCGTAAAGGATTAGCTAAGGTTTCAGAAAAGGCTGGACTTCCACCGGTGGTATTTCATTCGCTTCGTCATTCAAGTACAACGTATAAATTAAAATTAAATCATGGTGATATAAAAGCAACACAAGGAGATACCGGTCATGCTCAGGCAGATATGGTCACAGATTTGTATAGTCATATTTTAGATGAAGATCGTAAAGTAAATGCTCAAAAGTTTGATGAGTCATTCTATCAGAACAATGATGAAGATAATGCCAAACGAAAGAAAGATAGTATTGATGTGGATAAGCTGGTTGCTTCTTTAAAAGATAATCCAGATTTACTAGATAAACTATTAGATGCATTAAAATGAGATGTCCCAATCAAGGGACTTTTTTAGTAAAATGGCTTTCTAGCTAATAGCCAGCTAATATTGACTACAAAAAATGAACGAAATCAGGTGAAAAAATCCGTATAATTTGTTGAGTGGTCAAAATTAGAAAATGCAAAAAAGTCGATAAATAAAGCATATAACGAAATTATATGTAAATTTCAAGATTAAATAAAATTGTGATGAGTGGCCTCCTAAGCGAAAGGTCGTAGGTTCGACTTCTATTTGGAATGCCAATTCAAACAAAAAGAGATAATTTCACGTGCAATTTCATTTCTTTTTTTTAAGTTGATATTTATTTTCGTGTTCCATCATCGTTAAAATGTTCTTTTAAGGCTTTCTCTGTCGGATAAATTGATGCGATTAAAGTGATACACTGAATTGTTATTAGAACAACGCCTGCAATTCCAATCACGTTATTATCGCTTTGGTATAATGGAATATATATCAAAGCAGATAGTATTATCATTATACATCCTATTTTCCACCAAAGTTTTCCGCAATATTCATGAGCGAATTTCCATGTATCCATATTTTTCATTGAACGAGTTGTTCGATATCCAATCAAACTATTTATATTTTTTGGACAATGTTTTGACGTCATTCTTCCTACGACAATCATTATAAACGGAATAAATAAGTCACATAATAACCAAAATCTGTAAAGCCACATAAAATTTACCCACCTAATTTTTTTATATTTTTGTGTACATTATAAGCTTTAAAAAAAATTGTAAATATTTTAAACAATCAGATGAAAGTTATTTGAAATTAAATTGGTTTTAGGACTGGTATATCTTTATAGCTGTCACTTTCAAAAAATGAATAATATTAAACTTTTGAAAGTGAATCATTAAATAAAAATAGATTTAAATCAGTGTCAAAGAATACTTTTATTAGAATAAAAGAAATTAAATTGTATTTCATAGAGGCAACTATGTGAGATTTTCTATAACCGCTTACATTTGATAATAAATATGTACTTTTTGTGCGTTGTCACGTATACTAAAAAGTAGGTGAATACATATTGAGGAGAGAATAATATGATAATAAGGAAGCGAATCTTGTCAATGTCATTAAGTTAAGAAATGGCATCTTTGAGGGGAACACAAAAAATGTGCTCCCCTTTTTTTGTAGAAAATTTGAATTTTTTTGTTGACATACAGGTTGAAATGTGTGGCCTATTATCATTTCTGATAATAGGCCAATTGTTTATAGGTATATGTTTTTGGAGGTACTTATGAACAATTATAAATCGTTAAAAAAGCAATTAAAATTTTGCATCAAAACCATGAATGATTCTTCTTCTCTATTTGTTGTTGATTCAAATAAGGATTTTACACGGAAAAGAAAACATCTTTTTGGAAGTACTCTTTTCAATGTGCTTTTATTAGAGTCTGGATCTTTAAAAGATGAAATGTTCAAATTGTTTGGATATAAGCTTGATACGCCCACAGCTTCTTCATTTGTACAGGCACGTAGTAAGATTCGTCCAGATGCATTCCGTACATTATTCAATATGTTCAATGAACGAACACAGAAAATCAAGCTTCACAAAGGCTATCGCCTTCTCGCTGTTGATGGTTCTGTTCTGCCTATCAGCAGTGCTATCAAAGATACTAAAACCACTTTTTATAAGGCTAATAATTCGAATAAACCTTTCT
>ERZ837487.497-NODE-497-length-58327-cov-4.140702_pt1 | contig 58327 bp, 45 predicted proteins | sample MGYA00519911_ERZ837487 | MGnify/ENA primary metagenome ERZ837487 (study PRJEB31850, sample SAMEA3708818) | human gut metagenome | biome: human gut; feature: human-associated habitat; material: faeces | place: China | collected 2014 ... | reverse complement strand
AACGGTATAATTGAGGAAGGCAGTTGGATATAAGAGGGACAAGTGGTGGAGATGAAAAATATTGTGAAGACGGAAAGAGGGGCGGTTGTCTGGGATATGGGATGATGCGGATGATCGATGCGGTGCATCGCCGTTTACATAAATAGATAGAGGAAATACGATGGAACTGAATTTAAGCGAACCGGGACAGAGCCGGTATCTGAGAGTATATGAATATTACAAAGAATTGATCGTGTCCGGGCAGATGAAGCCGGGAGCGAAGCTGCCGTCGATCCGCAAATGTTCCCTGCAGCTGCAGCTTTCGCGGACGACGGTGGAGACGGCGTATATGCTGCTGGCGGCGGATGGCTATATCATTTCGCGTCCGCAGAGCGGGTTTTATGTAACGGATGCGGTGCTGGCGGCTGCAAACCGGGAGGAAATAGAGCACGGTGTGCCGCATCAGGAGGAACGCCCGGAAATCCGGTATGATTTTGCGTCTTCAAATGTGGATCGGGAGAGCTTCCAGTTTGATTTATGGCGGCGCTATGTCAAGAGCGCCCTGCGCCAGGATGAACGGCTGCTTTCTTATGGCGAACCGCAGGGAGAGCGGGAATTCCGGGAGGCGCTCTGTGCGTATCTGGGGCGCCACCGCAATGTGATCTGTACGCCGGACAGTATCGTAGTAGGGGCGGGTGTGCAGAGTCTCTTGCATATTTTGTGCCCGATGCTGCGGGAGCGGGACAGCGCATGGTTTTTTAATCCATCGTTCCGGCAGGGACGCCAGATTTTTGAGGATTATGGGTTTCGGACCGGAGATATAAGAGCGTATTGGGAAAAAAATGAGATGAGGACCGGATCCTTTAAAATGGATTTGTGTGGAACGGAAAAGTCAGATGTATGTGCAAAAGAAATGAAAACAATGCCATTTGAACAGACATCAGAGGCAATGAAATCCACAGGAAAAAGTGTCTGCTATTTAACGCCTTCTCAGATGACAGTCTGGGGCGAGGTCATGCCGGTGGGCGACCGGATGAAGCTTTTAAAGGATGCGGCGCGCGAGGATATGCTGATTATTGAGGACGATTACAACAGTGAGTTCCGCTATTATAACCGCCCGACACCGTCCCTGCAGGGGCTTTCCGGCGGGCGGGGCGTCGTGTATCTGGGGACATTTTCAAGGCTGCTTCTGCCATCGATCCGCATGAGTTACATGGTCCTGCCGCCGGATCTGCTGAAACGGTATCAGGAGCGGGGGCGTTTTTATAACCAGACGGCGTCCAAGGCAGAGCAGATTGCCCTCTGCCAGTTTATCCGGGACGGACATCTGGAAAGCCAGATCCGAAAGTCCAAGAAATTGTACGCGGCAAAGGCAAAGTGTCTGTGTGATGCGGTGCGGCGCATTTTTGGAGAAAAAGCGCGAACGCATCTGGGCGATGCCGGTTTTCTGGTTCTCATGGAGCTTGACAGCCCGCTTACATCGGCGGAAATTGCCGGGCGTGCGGCACAGGCAGGCGTCGCCGTCCGCCCGGTGGAGTCGGTCGGGAGGCTTTTGGAAAAACAGGAGCATCATTTTCAAGAGGGATATCCGAAGCTCCTGTTGTCCTGTGCCTCGATGGGGGCAGAGCGGTATGAGGAGGCGCTGGAGGTGCTGAAAGAGGTAGTGTATAAGAAAGAAAAATAGAAGATAGATATAGAAGTTAAAATGTCCGCATAAACCACAGCCAGTACCCGGAACCATCCGGGCAATTGTGGGTATGCGGACATTTTATGCGACATTCTTACCCGTTTTTCTCCTCATGCGGCAGCCGGTTCCGGAGCAGCCGCTTTTTTAATTCACTCCAGTGAAATGGAATTAGCGGGTAAATATAACTTTTTCCGGCGATTGTCCGGTTAAAGACAAGGCAGCCGACGGCAATGAGTGTTCCTGCGATGAAGCCCCAGAGATTGAGGAAAAAGGTCAGAATCAGGAGCAGGACGCGCATGAATTTGAGTGCGTAGCCGAGTTCGAAGCTCGTCATCGAGTAGTTGGCGATCGTGACGAACGCCATATAGAGCATCGTCTCGCTGTTGAACCAGCCGGATTTGACCGAGTATTCTCCAAGCACGATACCGGCGATGACACTGAGCGGTGTCGTCAGCATGCTGGGGGTGTTGACTGCCGCGAGCCGCAGACCATCGATGGCAAATTCCAGGATCAGGAGCTGATAGATCAGCGCCACATGGATCTCGTCGGTGACACGGATAAAAGCGAGCCATTCCGGGATCCAGCCGGGATTCTGCATAAAAAGCAGCCACAGCGGTGTCAGAAATAAGGTCAGGAAAAAGATGACCGTCCGCGACAGGCGCAGATAGGTGCCGGTCAGCGGTGGAAAATAGTAGTCGTCGGCTTCCTCGATGATATCGAAAACAGAGGATGGCAGAATCATTGCGGATGGCGAATTGTCCACCAGAATGATGATATTTCCTTCCAGAATCGAGGCAGCGGAGGTATCCGGACGCTCTGAAAAACGAAATTTTGGGAACGGATTGAACCATTTGTGCGGATAAATACATTCGGCAAGGCTTTCCTGGTTCATCGAGAGGGCATCGACATGCACTTTTTGAATCCGGGTGCGGATGCGGTTTAAAAGTTCGGTGTCCACCCGGTTTTCCATGTAGCAGATGGCGATATCTGTGTGCGAACTTTCCCCAATATTCATGATTTCCATCCGCAGCTTCGGATCACGGATGCGCCGCCGGATCAGAGCCGTATTGAACACAAGCGTTTCGACAAAACCATCGCGCGAGCCGCGCAATACCTTATCCTTTTCAGGTTCGCTGACTCCGCGGGCGGGATAGGTGCGGCAGTCTATTGTGAGTGCCTGTGCATACCCGTCGATCAGAAGAAAAGGAACACCGGAGAGAAGCTGGATAATCAGCGCGTCCGAATCCGTTTCCAGCCCGATTTCGCCGTAGGCGAGGTAGAGGGCGGCAAAATCGTTTGCATTGTCAGGCATCTGGGCGGTTTCAATGCTGCTCATCGCCTGCAGCACTTTTAAAAGCGTATCGTCCTTGGTAAAACCATCAATACAGTAGAGGCAGGCATCGCGTCCGCCGATCATCAGGTTCCGATCTACGACATCAAAACTGATGTCCGGTCGGAGCTTTTTTTGAAAAAAAGTCCGGTTATTTTCAATGGATGAAGAAATCTGCATCGTGTAAATCTCCTATCAGAGAAGCCAATATCAGTGACCGCGAAGGGACTGGAATGGGACAAAATGTTTACAGATGGAGTATGTGCGAAAAGGATAAAAATATACGAAATGAAGCAAACAGAAAAAAATTCTCAAAATATGTTTTTTTAAAATTCATGGCAAGCGAGGCAATATCAGGGAAAAAGGAGGAAAAATCGCTGCAAAATGAGACTTAACATGTGCTGAATGGAAAAAGAAATTTGCATGTTAGTTTTAGCAACTAAAAAAGTAATGCTTTATTGAGGATAAAATTCAATTAAAATAGATAAAAATTCTCATTTTTAAACAGATTTAAATAATTGACAGATTTTATTGGATTAGTATATACTAACCTCCTCGGCCACCTGAGTTAGGGATGCCTAATCCGGTGCGGAGAGTACGATATTACAAAAGATTATATGGAGGAATATGTATGAAAGGTAAGGGAAGATCCCGGCAGGCAATTCTGGCAGCGGTGACCGTGTTAGCGGCGGCGCAGGCAGGTACTGCTTATGCTTCAACCGGACCGGCATCGGAGTCCGGAGTACAGACCGGCGCCTGGATTCAGGAAGGACAGGACTGGAAATATCAGGGAACGGACGGAACGCTCAAGACTGGATGGGTTAAGACCGAGAATGGCTGGTATTATCTGGATCCGCAGACCGGACGGATGATGACTGGATGGATCACCGTCGATGGACGCCGGTACTATATGAACACAACTGCCGATGGCGTGGAAGGACAGATGCGCCGCGGCTAGTGGAAGGACAATGCAGGAAAATGGTATTTCTTCAGCACTGCATCCGATGGAACGGAAGGTATGACCGTGACCGGATGGCAGTGGATTGATGGAAAATGCTATTATTTTGATAACTTGAGTGCAGAAAACTATGGTCAGATGCACACCGAAGGTCGGACGCCGGACGGCTACAGCGTCAATGTGGATGGACAGTGGGTCAATGAAAATGGAGAGATCCAGACCCGTGCGGATAGAGGTTACGCGAGCAGCACGGCAGCAGACGGCAACGGAAGCAGCGTATCAGGAGGCGGTTCAGGGAATTCCGGCAGTTCCGGCGGCAGCCATTCGGGGGGCTCTGGAAGCAACAGTAATTCTGGAAATAACAGTAATTCTGGAAATAACGGTAATTCCGGGAATGACGGAAACCAGAATGGCGGAAATACAGGAGATAACGGAAACACTGAAAATCCAGACAAGCCGCAGATGGTTTCGCTGGTAGATGAGACGAAGACAAAGCTTACCGAAGTAAATTCCCTGGGCTGGTGGCTTCCGATCGCATTTGATGAGGGATACAATGCAGGCAATACGGTCGTTAAGGTCGATGGAAAAGATGTAACCAATCTTTTAACTCCGATCACAGATGACGGACGTATGGCAAAACTGGCGCTTCTTGGCACACCGGGTAAAGTAACCGTCAGCAGCAAAGAAGATGCAGCAAAGGAAGAGACGGTGGTTCTGAGCAATGAGAGCCAGGAAGATGCTGTATATGAGGAAAACGACGGCTATCTGCCTGAGAAGATTCTGACGCATGAGCCGGTTGCTTACTGGGACTATTATCTGACCAATTACGATGAAAACGGAAATGCCCGCATTTCTCCGAAAAAGACTACGTATAACTTGAATGAGGAGAAACAAACTCATATTCGCCGGATGCGGTTCTTCCAAAAAATGGAAAAGCAGCCGTTACCATTCTGTTTAACTATAATACAGATGAGGAAAAAGAGTGGTTTGACGGCATCCGCAAGCTGGAACTGGTTAAATACGATGAGCAGAAGAACACAATCAATTCAAGCCTCGTATTTGACAGTGAAAAGAATGTGGCGCACGGACAGGGACGCGTTGGACAGCTGACTATCCAGACAGGACAGAGCAATTTCTACAATAATGGACGTTATTATGTGCGGGTTGTATCGTCGGCAGGCGATTCCGCGCTCGTCCCGATTCATGTCGTCAATGAGACAGTACCGACGCTGGAGCTTAAGGAAACACCGCAGTCCGGTAAGAATCTCCATTTTGCAGTCAGCGATCTGGTATACGCAATTGAGACACCGATCGAGCGTGTGACACTGGAAGATCCGAACGGAACAGTAAGCGACCTTAAGATGATCGATGACTGGTATCTCTACAGCCAGGATTTATTTGTTCTGTACAATGATAATACAGACCATCTGCCATACAAGGGCAATTACAAGATCACTGTATATGCAAAGGGTTTCCGGTCATTCTCCAAGAGCTTCAAGGTGACAACGGGCGCAGAGCCGGTAAAAGAGAAGGAACAGACCAATGGCCAGAAAATGGCGGCATACGGATTCGACGGTATCAGCACCGCATCGACTGGTTCCAGCGGAAGTGGAAGCTCCAGCGGCAGCAGCTCAGGAAGCTCTGCAATCTCTGCAAACCTGATTTTTGATTCAGATCTGCTTGTAAATGCACATCTCCTTGAACAGACCAAGATGGAAAATGATGCGTCCAAGGCAGTGATGGAGTGGTGGTACAATGCGATTCCGGATGCAGTCTTTGATACTGGAGATGATGATTTCTTCAGATGGACAGACTACGTAAATAAGAGCGAGAATCAGAAATACGAAGAGAACAGAATGCTCCCATTTGCAGATTACCGTGAAAATGGAGCACTGGATCCGAACCATCCGGCAACGGCAAAAGAGGTTCTTGAAGATGGTCTGCTCGGCGATATCCAGTACAATGGAAACTTCTCCCGTCAGGATGCACCGGCGATTACAGTTGTACAAAACAAAGAGGGCGAGCCGGTAGTCCTGCGGACAGAGGATACAGAGTATATCGAGGCGGTTCAGAGTATCGTTGTCAACGGAAACTGGCAGGCACTCAGCAAGGATAAATATTCCATCGACAAAGAAGCTGGCACCATTACCATAGAGGCGGATGTATTCAAGGCTGGTGAGGAGTATAAGTTGACTGTCGATGCAACGGGATATAAGAGCCAGAGTATCGCATTTACATACGATAAGGTGCTGGAAAACGATTTATCGCTGATCGTTGATTATGCGGATGATAAAGAGGCGTTTGCAGCTGAGAAAAAAGTAGATTATAATAAGACTTACTATTTTGCAGATGCTGAATTTACCGTTAATGGCAGCAAAGGAGATTTCCTGAAGAACCTGAAATCTGTTACCCTGCTTTCTGACGAGGAAGATGCGGTTGAGAGAAATATCTACACGAAGGGCGTGTCCAGCAGCAACGATGTTTACTATGAAGTATCCGGGGATGGCAAGAAGCTGATTCTCCATCAGGTTCAGCCGGGAAGCTATAAGCTGACTCTTCGTTCGAATTACTACACAGAGGCCCTGAGATGTGAATTTGTGGTGGAGAAGGAAGAGGAAGAAATTAAGGAAGAGATGGCAGCTCCAGAAGTAGTGGAGTTTAGCAAACATAAAGCTAGCTGGTCATTTGAACCAGATTTTGGCCGTGCTTCTTTTAAGGCTTCAAAGGGAACGAGTGTAAAAGATTACCTGGCTAAGATTACATCCGTGAAAGTTGGAAATAAAGAGTATACGAAAGCAACTTACAGCCTTAGTTCGTATAACCCTACATGGAAGATGACAGATGCAGATGATCCATATAACAATGTACAGGAGTTTGATTGCATCGATTTCACTTTAGACGGTTTCAGCACCGAAGAAAGCACCGATGTAACGATCCAGGCAGAAGGATACAAAGAGCTTACCTTTACAGTTACAAAGGATATGAAGTTAGCGGGTAACGAAGAGGAACTGCTTCCAGCACTACGGTTGATGAGGGAGAACCGCTGGTTCTGACTGGTGATGAAGAGTATCTGAAAGCAATTAAGTCTGTAAAAGTAACTGGCAATGATGCGGAGGAAGATGTTGCGCTTGGATTTGCAGTAAATGGTACAAAATTGACAATTCAGACAAGCGCACTGGATAGTGGTCTGAATGAGGTTGTGATCGAAGCAAAAGGTTACAAGAATCAGTCGATCACGGTTACAGTTGAGAGCCAGAAAGCAGATACAGAAATTGAGGTTTCCAGTGTTGTAAAAGAGAGTAGTTGGACAGGAGATTATTTACTGATTCGCTTCAATGGAGTTGAGGGAGAAAAGTTAAAAACCTTCTTAAAGGAGATTGATTCGGTTGCGGTAAATGGAACAGAGTATAGCAAGGCATCCGTTTCCTCGTTCCTTGGAAGTGGGGAGTTTGCACCGCATGCAACGGATACATCTTATAGCAATGATAATTATGATTGTTTAAAGGTTTCAGCGTCCGGATTGAGTGAAGAAGAGGATAATGAAATTCTTATCTACACTAAGAATAACGGAACGATTGAGTGCAAACTTGATAAAAACTGGAAATTAATCAAGGAATCCAAAACGCTTCTTGCCGACGAAGTCCTCCCAAGCGAGATCGTCACCACCCCAACCGAGGGAGTAACCACACCGGAGCAAACACCGGCAGAGGACGCGACACCGGAAGAGCCGAAGACGAATGACGAAAACAAGGCAGATGTACCGGATGGCGATAAGAAGAACGAGACAGACGATGCGAACAAGGCACCGGAAGTAGACGAGGACAAGAAAGAGGATTCGGACGAGTCCAAGGATACTTCGGATGAGAAGAAAGATGAAACTTCGGATAAAGGCGATGCTGACAAGGATGATTCGAAAGATGAGTCCGGCGAAACTGGTGACGATTCCAAGAAGAATGAAACGGACGAATCTAAGGACAATGATTCCAGGAAGGATGAGACCGGTGATGTAAAAGATGATACTTCTGATAAGGAAGAATCTGACGGCGGTAAAGGCGATGCTTCTGAGAAAGAAGAGTCTGTTTCCGAAGAAGAGTAGTTTTATTTAAAGGAGTAAAAATTGAAACAGAAGTGGTGGATTTTATTAATCCTGCTGCTGTGTGGCTGCGGTGCTTCATCGCAGCCGGATCAAACGGGGGCGGTCCAGAATGACCGTCCTCGTTTATCTGCGTCTATGGAAGAGACGGCAGAAAATGTGGCAGCAGTAGAAAAAAACAAAAATTTAGAGAAAAATCCCTCAAATTCGAACCAGAATCCGGGAGAAGGGCAGAACTGGACAGTGTTTGCGATGGATACTGTGATGCAGTTTGACGCCTACGGCGGAAGCACGGATTTGCAGGAAAAAGTGAAACGGCGGGGGGAAGAACTGGAAGGGGAGTTTTCGACAACGCAGGAAAACAGCGATATTTTTCATCTGAACCAGGAGAAAACAGCGGAACTTTCAGCGGATACGCGTTATCTGATGCAGGAGGCGCTGGTGCTGGGAGCAGAAACAGATGGTGCGCTCGATATTTCGATTTACCCGGTTGTGCAAAGCTGGGGATTTACAACGGGAAATTACCGGGTCCCCAGTGAGAGCGAGCGGGAAAGCCTGCTTAAATCGGTCGATTATCGTCTGGTCGGTTTAGAAGCAGATACGGCATCGATCGAGCCAGGAATGATGGTGGATCTAGGCGGTGTCGGAAAGGGATTTACCGGAGATGAGGTGGTAAAGACTATGAAGGGGGACGGCGTGACGAGCGCACTGTTCAGTCTTGGAGGCAATATCCAGACGATCGGAACAAAACCGGATGGCGAGAAATGGTATGTCGGCATCAAGGATCCGGAGAGCGACGGCTATCTGGGCGGAGTCAGGGTGCAGGATGAGACGGTCATTACCTCCGGCGGCTATGAGCGCTATTTCACGGATGATGACGGAACAATTTACTGGCATATCATGGATCCGTCCACTGGGACGCCGGCGCATAGCGGGCTGATTTCTGTGACAATCATCGGACCGTGCGGACTGCGCTGCGATGGGCTTTCGACCGCCCTGTTTGTCATGGGACGGGAAAAGGCAGCGGCACACTGGGCGGCGCATCAGGACTATGAGGCAGTCCTGGTTGACGAGAGCGGCACGATCTGGCTGACGCCGGGCTTAAAAGACCGATTTATTCCGGTGGATCAGGGGGAGACGCGGGAGATTCGGATATTGTGATTCAGGAACAGATCTAGTATAATGAGCGGAGAAAAATGCATACGAGTCAGATTTACAATTTATAACGAAGAGGTCGAAAATACCGTGAATGATAGATTGAAAAAGAAGCTTCTTTGCTTTGAGCGCGCTCTCTCCACATTGGAAGGATACGAGGGCTGGATGATAGGCACAACTACACTTCATCTGGACTGGCAGCCCAAACAGGGGGAGAATGAGTTTTGCCATACCAAATTAACTCCAGAAATCATCAAAAAAGGCCGCTCGGCAATCCGGGTCCGCATAGCGGCAGCGGAGGAGGAAAAGGAACGGGAAAATGAGGAGATGGAAGTGCTGCTGGTAAAACCGCGCCAGAGCGTCCTTGTCCCGGAAAAAGAGAAAATGCCGCTCATGAAAGCAATTACGGAACTGTGCAGTGAGGATGATGATACGCTGGCATTTAGCCGCAGCCAGATGGAAGAATATCTCCGGGAGGCGGCAGATACCAATCCGATCCATCAGGGAGAAGCGGCAGTTCTGCCGGGGTTTCTTGTTATGAATGCCTGCCTGCTTCGTCTGTGGAAGAAGGGCTGGATGAAGGGACAGACCGCTCTGGAAGTACGTTTTCTTGCCCCACTTCGTCCTGATGAGGAGGTATATCTGTCGGATTCGGGGCAGGAGGGAAGAAACGCGGTGTATCTGAGAACGAAGCAAGAGGGAAAGGAAATTCTTTCGATTACAGAAAAATAGGGATGCCGATGATAAAGTGGGTGCAGAGGAGCTATGGGTGCATATGTAAACCATTTATAAAAACAAGGTTGACAATCCGCTGAAATTCCGATATACTCTTTTCTAGCAAAGATTCTCTGTGTGTGATTCATAGGAAAATGCATTACACGGCTTAGAATTTTATCACTGAGGAGGTATATATAATGAGTTCAGAGACAAGTGCAGTGAACGTACACGGCGCATGGAGCGCGAAGCGGCTTACACTTTTGGCGATGATGCTGGCTCTTATCAGTGTGTCTTCGTATATTGCGATTCCGCTTCCGTTTTCGGATGCAAAGATCACAGCGCAGACGATGATTGTCAACCTGATCGGTCTGCTGATTGCACCACAGGATACCATTTTAGTTATGGCGAGCTGGCTGCTGTTAGGCTTATGCGGCGTGCCGGTATTCAGCGGCGGAAGCGCAGGACCGGGAAAACTGCTTGGACCGAGCGGCGGTTACTATATCGGATTTCTGGTTGTAGCGTTCCTGATTTCCCTGTTTTGCCGGAAATGGAAAAATGTTGCATTCCAGACAGCGTTCCTGATTGTAGTTGGTATTCCGGTGATTTACGCATTCGGTGCAGGCTGGATGAAACACGTGACCGGACAGCCGTGGGGTGCAGTTATCGTGCAGTCGATAATTCCGTTTATTCCGCTGGACATCGTTAAGTGTGTGGCAGCGGTAGCACTTGGAAAGGCGCTGAAGCGGACGGGCTTATTTGGAAATTAGATAGAAAATAAAGATGGGATGTGGTAGTGAACAGAATCAGCCTTTTAGTGCAGAAATGCAGCCAGGAGGCATGAGGAGTCCGTTGCCGCATCCCTTTAATTTTAATTAGGAATAGAAGAAAAACAGGAGAAAAGTATGAATCACGTATATATTCTGGGCGGTTTGCGCAGTTACATCGGGGTGAAAGATGGAATGTACCGTCATATCCCGGCGGAAAAGCTGGGGGCGGAGGTGCTGCGGGAGGTGGTTTCGCGATTTGAGCTTCCAACCGATGCGATCGACTATATAATAGGAGGAAATGCGGTCGGGGGAGGCGGCAATATCACGCGTCTGGCGGCACTTTCGGCAGGGTTTCCAGAGCGGATTCCGGCGGTTACTTTGGATCTGCAGTGCGGGTCGGCGCTGGAGGCGATCAGCGCGGCAGCAGCCAAGATTGAGAGCGGGATGGCGGATCTGGTCATTGCCGGGGGAATGGAGAGTTCTTCGGTACAGCCGTACCGCATGATGTCCCCGAACCATCCGGAGTATGACGGTGGAAAGGTGTATACGGTTGCACAGTTTGTGCCGGGAAAGCGCGGCGAGCAGGTTATGTTAGAGGGCGCGGAGGAGACTGCGATCCGGGAAAATGTCTCTAAGGAAGAGATGGACACCTGGGTGCTCCGGAGCCATAAGAGGGCGGCGCAGGCGCGCAAAGAGGGAATATTGGAGGATATAACGGTTTCCATCGACGGCAGCAGCCGGGATGAGGGAATCCGTCCGACAATGAGCCAGCGTCTGATCGACCGCCTGCCGTATCTGCTTCCAAATGGCACGAAAATCACGGCGGCAAATGCGTGCCTGATGCACGATGGCGCGGCATTTGTGGTACTTTGTTCGGAACGGTTTTTGCGGGAACAGGGACGGAAAGCAGAATGCCGTTTCCGGTTTGGTACAGCGATCGGGGATGATCCGATGATGAGCCCAAAATCAGCCGTCAGCGCTGCTAAGGCGATACTTGCAAAAACGGGGCATTCTTATCAGGAGATCGATGCTTTTGAGGTCAATGAAGCGTTTGCCGTTATTGATGTTCTATTTGAACGTGCATTTCCGGGGATTGAAGACCGTTATAATATCTGGGGCGGGGCACTTGCCTATGGGCATCCATATGGAGTTTCCGGCGCAATGATTCTGCTGCATCTGATGAAAGCACTGGAACATAAAAATGGGCATTTGGGAATGTGCTGCGTGGCAGCCGCCGGAGGGATCGGAAGCAGTATTCTGGTGGAGAAAGTAATGAAGTAGATGAAGACAGTGCTTGAATGATATAAAAAGTAAATGTGGTAAATTTAAAAGCTCAAATTGGTAAAAAGTTCTATATAAAAATAAGTAAAAGACAGGAATTAATCATGAAAGAAATACAGACACAACGTATAAATACATATCTGGATGCGCTCCGGGCATACCCGCCAGAGTGGGAAGCCCTGATCACGGAGAAAGAGCGCTATACGTTCGGGGAGCTCATCGAGGCGGCAGAACGTGTAAGGAAACATCCGAAAGAGATAGAAGGAAAACAGGGAAAACGTCACATCCACTGGATCCAGGAACCGACGATCGCGCATCAGCTTATTCAGTTTCTGGCATATGGAGACGGAAATACGGTTCCGGTGATTGCACCGTCCGATGTAAAAATTTCCGATGAATTGCGCGACGTGACACCTCCGGAAGGGGCATATATGGGTGTGATGACGTCGGGAACCTCCGGTCGTCAGAAAGTATTGTTCCGCTCCTTTGAAAGCTGGCACGATTTTTTTAAGCTTCAGAATAAAATTTTCAAAATGGGAGAGGGAAGCATTACGTTTATGCAGGGGAGCCTGGCGTTTACGGGCAACCTGAACCTTTATATGGCGCAGCTTGCGTCCGGCGGAAGCGTCGTTGCGGCGGATTCCTTTGATCCGCGCCTCTGGAAGCGGATGATCGAGGCAGAACAGGCGACCTGCGTCTATCTGATTCCGGTCAAGCTGCGGGCGCTGCGGCGTATCTATGAGCGGGAACAGGCGGTCAATTATCGGATTATTTCTTTTGTCAGCGGCTCCCAGAGTATGGGCGGTGCGGAGGCAGTGCAGTTTAAAAAGGCATTTCCCGAAGCGGAGATTACATTGTATTATGGCGCCAGCGAGCTGAACTATATTACCTATATCCATGGAAGTGAGATGAAAGAAGATACGACGCTGGTTGGCCGTGCATTTCCAGAGGTGGATGTCTGGATTGAAAACGACCATTTTCATGTAAAAACGCGGTATGGAATCCTTGGAATTGGAAATGACGCGGTGATTGGGGACTGCGGTCACACAGATGCAGAGGGACTCTTCTATTTTGATGGGAGGGATGATGATATCTGCAACATAAATGGGAGAAAAGTGTCATCCCTCCGGGTCGAAGAAGCGGTGCGGACATTTCCGGGAGTGGCAGAGACGGCAGTGAAGGCAGTCCATGAGCATGGGCGCGATTATCTGAAAGTGTGGATTGTGTGGGAGAAAGAAGCTGAAAGGGAAGAAATTGCCGGAAGTGACAGCGGAAAATGTGGTTGTACCAATATGGCAATTCGGGAATTTTTGGCAGAAAGACTGGCAGATTATGAGATTCCACGCGAATTTGTCTTTCTAAAGGAGTTTCCAAAGACTGAAAGCGGAAAGATTCGTAAAAAAGAACTGTGAAAAATGCTTTTTCTTGTCAAAAAAGAAAATTGATTATTGTGCAAAATGACAAAAGTGACGTTGACAAAATTGGAAAAGGGTGGTATATTCCCGTCTTTGACAGTAATGTTTGGAAAAACACCGCAGAAAGGCTTATTCTATATAGCTTTTCCGGCGGTGCTTTTTCGTTTTGTGATAAATTCATAGTCTGTTTCAATCCGGGCCTGTTCTTTTGCCCAAGCCATAACGTCATCTCTTGTAGGATCGTGTTCAACCAGCAATTCTTTTAAGGTGCCAAGTTTTTGAATAGTCCTGGAAGTAGATTTTCCATTGGCATCAATGTAGGATTGCTTTTTATTTAGATATAGTTTATATTGTTATATAAAGAGTTATATCATTCATGTTATTAGGAACAGGGAGAAAGAAAATGTTAAATAGTAGTGCCGCAGTGCCGCTGTATGTCCAATTAAAAGAAAAAATTGAACAAAAAATAAGTGATGGTGAATATAAACCAGGAGAAAAGCTGCAAACGGAAGGTGAAATGGCAAAATCGTTTGGAGTCAGTATCATTACAGTTCGAAAAGCAGTCAGCGAATTGGTGGAAAAAGGACTTGTAGAAAAAAAACAGGGAAAAGGAACATTTGTCTGCCAGCGCAAAGTAACTAAGGATATGAAAAAATTGCAGAGTTTTTCGGAAATGTGTGCTCATATGGGAATGAAGGCCGGAGGACGTATGCTTGAAAACAGGCTGGAACCGGCGAGTGAAAAGATAGCCCGGCTTTTGAATGTGGAAAAAGGCAGCCAGGTTATCTATATATCCAGAGTCCGCTATGCGGATGGTATGCCGATGGCGATTGAGCGTAACTATTTTCCACTTAAATATGCATTTCTTCTGGAAGAACGATTTGATGACAATTCATTGTTTACATTTTTGAAGGAACACTCTCATACAGCAGTGGCAATTTCAGAAAAATGGATTGAACTTTGCAAGGCGACAGCAGCGGAAGCAGAGCTTTTGCAGATGGCGAAAGGAACTTCGATGCTTTTTATCAAAAGTGTGGCATATACGGCTGAGAAGGAACCCATTTATGTAGGGCATCAGGTGTTTAATGGAGAAAAATGCTCATTTTATGTCTGTGAATCTACAATAGGAATCGAGTAAATTAATTGAAAAGAAAAGGCTGATTCAGGTTAGGAAGCAAGAAAAATTTGCGCTAACAGGAGTCAGCCTTTTCTTTTTATCAGGAACATGGAAACGGAGATGATAGAAATTCCATTACCGGGCACGTATGCGTGAACAGTACCTAGAAAAAAGTGATGTAAAAAAATGCAGAAATCACTTGACAAAATACATACATAAGTATAATATGGTATCATAACATTATATAATGATATATAATCAATCCAAAGGAGATGAAAAAATGCGGGTCATTGGAATTGGGGACAATGTGTGCGACAAATATGAACATCTCAGCTTATGTTTCCGGGAGGTCAGGCTGCAAACTTTGCGGTTTATGCAGGGATGCTGGGGGCAGAGTCAGCTTATATGGGAGTGTTCGGACGGGATGAGGTTGCAGAACATGTGATAGCAACACTCGATGAGCTGCAGGTAGAACACAGCCGGTGCCGTCAGTATGAAGGAGAAAATGGTTATGCGAGGGTTACGCTGGTAGACGGAGACCGTGTTTTTCTCGGAAGCAACAAAGGCGGCGTATTAAAAGAAAATCCGTTAAATCTGGACGTGGAAGATCTGGAGTATATTAAAACATTTGATCATGTGCACACGACCAATAATAGCTATTTTGATGAACAGCTTCCTAAATTGGCAGAACAGGGAATCTCTGTATCGTATGATTTTTCGGGTCAGTGGATCGATGAAGAACGAGTAAAAAAGGTTGCTCCGTATATTACGTATGCGTTTCTTTCATGTGGTTCCGTTTCAAGAGAGGATGCGGAAGAAATTTGTAAGAAGATGTTTCGTGCTGGATGCCCAATGGTAATTGCAACAAGAGGAAGCTATGGAGCAGTTCTATTTGATGGAACGCAGTTTTATGAGCAGCCGCCGCATCTGGTTGAAGCAGTAGATACGCTGGGAGCAGGGGATTCATTTGCAACGGCATTTCTGCTTTCGTTTCTGGAGAGCCGGAAAAAGTATGGCATACAGATGAAAGAAAGCATTTATGAAAAAGAGATAAGGAAAGCACTGGAAGCAGGGGCAGAGTTTTCTTCGAAAACCTGTATGGTTCAGGGGGCTTTTGGACATGGAAAGTCATTTTGACAAATAATTGATACAAAAAAAGAAAAGGAGATCAGAAAGATGGAAAAATCAGTAAAAGAAATTGTAGCAGAGATCAAAGAAAAGATGGACAAACTGGGTGGATTAAAGCATGTGTATTTTGTAGCTTGCGGCGGATCTAAGGCAGCTATTTTCCCAGGGCTGTACCTTCTTCAGAGTGAGGCAAAAACTTTTAGCGCTACTACATATACCAGCAATGAATTTGTTCATGCAACACCAAAAGAACTGGATGAGCGATGCGTCGCAGTTATTTGTTCATTAAAGGCAACGCCTGAGACCGTGGAGGCAGTAAAAACAGCCAATGCTGCAGGTGCAGTGACAATCGCTATGACAGGAAATATGCAGACAGGTATGGCAAAAGTTGGACAGTATATTGTGACATATTCAAATGGAGATGATCAGGTATATAGTGATTCTAACCAGGCGAACGCCCTTCGGATTGGTTTTGAGCTGTTAAAACAGTTTGAAAACTGGGAGAATTATGACAAGGCGATGGAAGCATACCGTTACATTGATGAAATTATAGAAGAAGGTAAGAAAAATGTTTTGGCGGATGCAAAAGCCTGGGCAGAAAAATATAAAGATGAACCTGTATTTTACGTGCTGGCATCTGGTTCAAACTATGGAGTTGCATATTCCATGTGCTGCTGTCATTTCATGGAGATGCAGTGGAAGCATGCTGTGTGCCTGCATACGGGTGAGTACTTCCATGGTCCATTTGAAACAACGGATAAGAAGCTTCCGATGATCCTTCTGATGAGTGAGGGAAGAACCCGCGCATTGGATGAACGCTGCTTAAAATTCCTGCGCACTTATGCGGAAAATTATATTGTAATTGATTTTGAAAAATTAAATGGCGGTAAAATCGATAAGAGCGTCGTAGAATTCTTTAATCCGGTTGTTATGATTCCGATTGAGAGATACTATGTTTCCCAGATGGCGGAAGTGCGTGGCCATTCTATGGATGAAAGACGTTATATGTGGAAAGTGGAATACTAAAGATCCTCCAATTAAATATTTTCTTAGACAGACAGCGAGGCCTGACCGTATGGAGCAGACTTCGCTGTTTTGTCCATACGGGCAAGTTAATTTAGAGTGAGCATAGTGTAAGTAAAAAATCAGAACGTTTGGCATCAAAGAATTGCTGAAAAAGATAACAGACAAGTGAAAAAAATTATGAAAATTGATATGGATGTGTGTGATGAAAAAGAAAACGTAATAAAAATATGATAGGGAGAGAGGCTGACCCCCTAAAAAAAATATGTAAAATGACAAATTAGCATTGACAATATAATGATATATGATGTATTATAATGACATGATATGAAGTAATTCGCTTGAAACCTGCAGGAACAAGAAGAATTTGAAAAGAAGGTAGGAGGAAATGTCATGAAAGCAGATGTGTTTGAGTATGAAGGGGAAGGTATTCAGTGTGTATATGACAATAAAAAATGGGTCGTATGTATTAAAAACTGGAAGCCTAATAATGATATTGAGAAGATTCAGTATCTGGAAGTGCATCACGCAACCGATGAGCAGTTTATTCTGGTTCAGGGAAAAGCAGTTCTTTTGACAGCGTCCCGCGAGAATGATGCATTTAAGATTGATGTAATTCCGATGGAGCCAAATAAAGTTTACAATGTTTTGCAGGGAACATGGTTTAATACGATCACACAGAAGGATACAAAGCTGATATATGTGCAGGATGCGGGGACGACAACAGAAAACAGCGAATACTGTGATATGACAGAAGTGGAATTGAGTATGGTTAGGGAAAAAGCAAAAAAAGCATTGCAGTAGCATCATAAAAAAGAAATGAGGAGGACAAAAGATGGAGTTTAATGCGTATTCCATGTTGGTGGATTTCATGTGGGCAGGTATTTTCCTGTTTGTGGCGAAAATGCTGAGGGAAAAAATCAAGATTCTGCAGAGCCTGTTTGTTCCGGTCAGTCTGCTGGCTGGATTTATCGGGCTTGCGTTAGGACAGAATGGTTTTGGAATTATCAGTTTTTCTTCACAGTTTGGTTCTTATGCAGGTCTGCTGATTATCGCAGTATTTGTATCAATTGGGCTGAGAGGCTTTAATTTTTCAGCTGGTGGCTGGAAAACAAATTTTGATCGGATTGGCAGCTACTACTGCTTCCGCAATATTGGCTGGGCGTTTCAGTATGCAATGCCGATTATTTTTGCAATGGTAGTCCTGAAAATGTTTGCTCCTGATTTAAATCCGGCATTTGGAATGTTGATTCCTGCAGGCTTTCAGGGAGGTCATGGTACAGCAGCAGCACTTGGCGCGACACTCGGCACACTTGGATGGGAAGATGCAACGGATCTGGCGATGACAAGTGCAACCGTAGGTATTTTAACCGGTATTTTTGGTGGAATTATTTTGATCAAAATTGGAACAAAAAGAAACTATACCAAGTTTGTAAAAGATTTCAGCCAGCTTCCTGACGATATGCGCACGGGACTCATTGAAGAAGGAAAACGCCCGGTATTAGGCGAAGAGACTGTTTCACCGATGGCAATTGATCCGCTGGCATGGCATCTTCTTCTGATTCTGATTCCAACCGGTATTGGATATCTTTTAACAAATGTAATTCAGGGAGCAACCGGACTTGGCGTTCCGAGTTTCTCTGTCGGCTTCCTGGTAGCGATTGTATTTCATTTTGTATTAAAAGGAATAAAAGCCGATAAATATGTAGATAACCGCATCATTTCCCGTATGGGAAGCTGTGCAACTGATTTCCTTGTATTTTTCGGTGTGGCATCAATTAAGATTCCGGTTGTTATTGAGTACGCAGTTCCGTTTGGTCTGCTGATGTTATTTGGAATTGTCTGGGTTGTATTCCACTTTACAGTGATTGCGCCGAGACTCTTAAAACAGGAGTGGTTTGAGAGAGGTATCTATGTATATGGTTACTCGACCGGTGTAACAGCAATCGGCATGGCACTTTTAAGAATTGTAGATCCGGAGAATAAGAGCTGTACACTGGATGATGCAGCAATTGTAACACCGATTGAGTCAATTATTGAAATTTTTGCATTAGCGGCAGTTCCGGTTGCCTGTGTTCAGGGAAACTGGATTGCAGCTGTAACACCAATTTTGATTTACCTGGCAGCGCTTTGCATTGTCCCGGTTGTCTTCAAATGGTGGCATAAACATCCAGGTAAAGCATGGGATGAAAGTGAGCTTTAGGGAAAGAAAAAAGATATAAATGTAATCTGTAAATAAGCGGGCACTGTGAAATCTGATAGAGTGAAGGTTTTTGCAGTGCCTTTGTGTGTAGAGAGGAGGAACAACTGGATGATAAAGATAAGGCGGGAACAGATTGCAGGAATGAATATGCACTATAAATACAGAACTTTGGATTATTTCTTTAAAACGCAGCAGGCTCTCGGAATAAAAAATATAGAGTTTTGGTGTGCAAGACCGCATTTCCTGCTAGATGATTATGGGTTTGAGGATGCGGCTGAATTAAAAAAGAATGCAGCAGATTATGGATTGACAATCGGAGCTTTTTCACCGGAGTGTACGATTTATAATTATGCACTTTGCTGTCATGACGAGACGGCAAGAAAGCATTCAATCGGATATTTTGAAAATGGAATCCGTGCAGCGGCAGAAGCTGGTGCGAAAGTGATGGTACTCAATTGCTGCGGCGGTGCAAGAAATGAAGATCCGAGACGTATTTTTGAACGTGCGGTTCAAACCTTGCGTCGGCTTTCAAAAACTGCTGCGGAAGAGGGGGTTATTCTTGCAGTGGAAACAGTACGGCCAGAAGACGCAACGGTTATTAATATGCTTCCAGAACTAAAAAAACTTTTGGAGTCGGTTAATGAGCCGCAGATACAGGCTGCCCTGAATTTGACGAGTGCTGGAGTGGCAGGAGAGTCGATGAAAGACTGGTTTGAAGCATTTGGAGACAAAATATACCATATCCGTTTTGTGGATGGACGTCCGCAGGGATGCCTTGCATGGGGAGATGGTTTGAGACCGTTAGAGGATCAATTGATTTGTCTGGATCAGTACAAATATAAAGGATTGCTAAGTTTGGCACTGAATGATGCACGCTACCTGGAGGATCCGGCTGCAGCTGATCGGCAGAATATGCGTGAATTAGAACCGTTTATAATGGATTAATGGAGTAATTGTATGAGGAGGAAGCGAAAATGAAAATAGTTGATTTTGATAAACTTTCGGTATTGAATCTTCATTATTGCCAATATACGTTGGATTATTTCCTGGATTGTATGCAGGAACTGGGAATCAAAAATGTAGAATTGCTGGGAGGGCATCAAGGACTTTGGCTGGATCCAAATGAATATCAGGATCCGGAGCCGGTTCGTAAAAAATTACAGGAACACGGTTTGAAGTGTCCGGTATTTACACCACAGAATTGCCGGTTTGGTTATCAATTTGGTGTAAAAGAACCAGAACTGAGAGAAAAAACATTTGGATTTTTTGCAAATGCGATACGTCTGGGGGCTGCGCTGGGGGCAGAGAAGATAGAAGCAAATTCCGGATGGGGTTACTGGGATGAAGCGGAGGAGGATGGATTGAAACGGGCAGCTGAGATGCATCAGAGACTTTGTGAGGTCGCAGAGGAAAATGGCGTGACAATTGTGGCAGAGTCTTTACGGCCGCAGGAATCAAGAATTGGGTATAGTTTGCGGCAAATGAAACAGTTATTTGATTTAGTCGATCATCCGCGCTTTAAAGTTATGATTGATTTGACAGCAATGTCGGTTTCTGGTGAAACGATTCAGCAGTGGTTTGATGTTTTTGGAAAGGAAAACATTGTACATTCACATTTTCAGGATTGTGATCCCTATGGGCATTACATCTGGGGTGAAGGGAAGAGAAACTTAAGAAAAGATTTAGAGGACATGGTAAAAAATGGATATGAGGGATATTTTACGCAGGAACTGACAGCACCGGCGTATTACCTGGATCCATTTCGTTATGACAAAAGAAATGTGCAGAATTTGAGAATGTACATGGAATAGAGGAGAGAAAGAATATGTGGACAGATGAATTATTTCATGTAAAAAAACCGATCATTGCACTGTTGCATTTGCGGGCGTTGCCGGGGGATCCTCTGTATGAAAAAGATGCAACGATGGGAGAGGTAATTAAAAATGCAGCCAGAGAGCTTCAGGCGCTCCAGGAGGGAGGAGTAGATGGAATTTTGATTGCCAATGAATTCAGCCTTCCGTATGAAAAAAAGGTTTCCTACGTAACTGTGGCAGCGATGGGACGGATTGTGGGAGAATTAAAAAAAGAGATAAAAGTTCCATTTGGTGTCAATATTGTTTCTAATCCATTGGCGACGATCGATTTGGCAGCGGCAGTAGAGGCAGATTTTGTAAGAAGTACATTTACGGGTGCCTATATAGGTGAGAATGGAATTACAGATACGAATATTCCAGAAGTCTTGCGTAGAAAAAAAGCACTTGGACTAGATAAAATGAAATTGCTATATAAGGTAAATCCAGAGTCGGATGTATATCTAGCAGAGAGAAGTCTGGAAAAAATAACAAAATCCATGATTTTTCATTGCTTTCCAGATGGTCTGTGTGTTTCTGGAAGTAGTGCTGGTCAGGAAACGGATTCAAGTTTGGTACGCAGGGTCAAGGCAGTTTCTGGATTTGTTCCTGTTTTCTGTAATACAGGGTGTACGAAGGAAAATGTGGTTGAAAAACTTAGTGAATGTGATGGCGCTTGTGTAGGGACTGCTTTTAAGAAAGATGGTAAATTTGAGAACTTTGTTGAAAAACAGAGAGTCATGGAGTTTATGGATGTAGTTAAGGCGTATCGCTGTACAATGAAAGAAGGCGTATAGACGTTGCATTATTTTTTAGGAATTGACGTTGGTACATATTCAAGTAAAGGAGTTCTAACAGATGAGTCTGGAAAGGTGGTAAGTCGGGCAGTTACTCATCACGGAATGGAAAATCCAGAACCTGGTTATTATGAGCAGGACGCGGATAAGGTATGGTGGAATGATTTTTGCATTTTGTCAAAAATGCTCTTACAGCAGAGTGGTGTAGAACCAGAAAAAATTGCTTGTGTAGGGGGAAGCACATTGGGAGCAGATTGCCTTCCGGTTGATAAGGACGGCCATCCTTTACGAAAAGCAATTTTATATGGTATTGATGCACGTTGCGTGGAAGAAATGGAGTATCTCTCACAGTATTATGGCACAGAAAAAGTAAAAAAACTATTTGGACGTCCAATTTGCAGTGGAGATGTGTCTGCTAAAATTTTATGGATAAAAAATCATGAACCAGAGGTATATAGACGCACACACAAGTTTTTGACAGGTTCTTCTTATCTAACATTTAAACTAACTGGAAAATATGTAATAGATACATTTTTGGGGATGGCTTCATTTCGTCCGCTGTATTATCCGGATGGGAGCATCCATAAAGAAATGTGTAAACCGATTTGTATGCCGGAGCAGTTGGCAGAAGGAATGCCGGTTACCCATATTTGTGGAACGGTAACAAAGCAGGCAGCTAAGGAGACAGGACTCAAAGAAGGAACGCCAGTTATTACTGGAACTGGAGATTCAGCAGCTGAGGCAATCAGTGTAGGAGTACTTGCACCAGGCGATCTGATGGTACAGTTTGGATCGTCCTTATTTTTCTATTGTTGTGCAGATCGGCTGATTCAGGATGAGCGGGTGCGAGGAAATCCATTTTTAATTCCAGAAACTTATAGTGTAGCAGCAGGAACTAATAATGGAGGCACACTTCAAAAATGGTATTTGGAACAGTTATTTTCTGAATGCTTGGAAAAGGAAAAAACAGCAGGATTGAATGCATATGAAGAAATGATGAAAGGAATTTCTGAGATTTCACCCGGATCAGATGGTTTGATAACTTTACCCTACTTTGCGGGAGAAAGGACACCGCTGAATGATCCGGACGCAAGAGGAATGATCGTGGGACTTTCATTGAGTCATACAAAAAGACATTTGTATCGCTCGGCATTGGAAGGAATTGGGTATTCAGTTGCACAGCATATTGACATATTCCGTGAAAATGGTTTGCCTGTAAACCGGATTGCAGCGGCGGGGGGAGGAACGAAAAACGCAGTTTGGATGCAGATGGTGGCGGATATATCAGGAGTATCGTTGGAAACACCAAAGGAAGACATAGGGGCAGCTTATGGAGATGCACTGATGGCAGCGATTGGAGCCGGATTCTACCAAGGTTTTTCAGATTTGCGCCAAGTAATCCAAAAGAAATGTATTTATAAGCCGGATTTAGAGAGGCATGAGTTATACAAGCCATTTAGAAAGCTATTTGATGAATTATATAGGTGTAATCAGGAAATATTACATAGTTTATCTAAGCATAACAAGTAAATAAAAGATATGGAAAGGCTTTTTGACTGTAATCATTGATATTACAATTGAAAAGCTTTTTCATTTATAGGTTCCCGATAATGTGTAAAAATGAAATTCAATCAATCGGGCAGAATATATGTTCGAAATTCCGCACTTTCCTTGCAATGAAAACTGTGCTATGGTATACTGAAAAGAAGATTTGGAGGCATTTTGAAGCGTTCTTTTTTTAGTTTGAACCAGATCTTGAACCAGTGAGAAAAGGAAGGAATTTACCGTGATTTCGTATGTAAAAGGCATCCTGGCGGAGAAAGCAAAGGACCGTATCGTGGTCGAGTCCGGCATGATGGGGATCGGGATTTTTGTCCCGATGTCGGTGCTGGAAGTTTTACCGCCGCTCGGGGAAGAGGTAAAGATATATACGCACCTGCAGGTGCGGGAGGATGATATGAGCCTGTACGGCTTTTTAAGCCGTTCGGATCTGGAGATGTTCCGCCAGCTTCTGGGGGTCAACGGCATTGGTCCGAAGGGGGCACTTGGCATCTTGTCGGCGCTGCGTCCGGAGGATCTGCGTCTTGCGGTTATGACTGGGGATGCGAAGGCGATCTCCCGTGCACCGGGCGTTGGGGCAAAGACGGCACAGCGGATCATTCTCGATTTGAAGGATAAAGTACAGGCAGAGGATCTGCTGACACCGCTGTTAGATGGCAGTGCGGCGGTTTCGCCGGCTGCGGGAAACGGGCTTTCAGGCAATGCGGCGAAGGAAGCCGTGGAGGCGCTGGTGGCGCTGGGATATACGAATGCCGAGGCGGTGAAGGCGGTCAAGAGCGCCAATGTGACGGAAGAGATGGATTCCGAGGCGGTATTGAAGGCATCGCTGAAATATCTGGCGTTTTTGTAAAACAACCTATGTGTCGGACATTCGAAATTGCAGGATCATAAAAAATAGTGGTGCTTGTGCGTCAGATGAAAATTTGGAATGTGTGGCAGATATGAGAAAATGGAACTGTCATGGCTTAATTGAATGAGAGAGAAAAACAGGAAAGACAGGAAACAAGTATGAGCAGAAGGACGATTACAACCGAGGTGACGGAGGAGGATAAGCGGATTGAGGGAAGTCTCCGCCCGCAGACCTTAGACGAATATATCGGTCAGGAGCGGATCAAATCGACGTTAAAGGTATTTATCCATGCGGCGAAATCCCGCGGCGAGGCGCTTGACCATGTTCTTTTCTATGGACCGCCGGGATTGGGAAAGACGACACTCAGCGGCATTATCGCCAATGAGATGGGAACCCGTATGAAGGTTACTTCCGGTCCGGCAATCGAGAAACCAGGGGAGATTGCGGCGATTCTCAACGGGCTCCAGGAGGGAGACGTCCTCTTTGTGGATGAGATTCACCGCTTAAACCGCCAGGTGGAAGAGGTGCTTTATCCGGCGATGGAGGACTATGCGATCGATATCATGTTGGGAAAAGATTCGACGGCGCGCTCGATTCGTCTGGATCTGCCGAAATTTACGCTGGTAGGCGCGACGACACGCGCGGGGCTTCTGACGGCGCCGCTGCGCGATCGCTTCGGCATCGTGCAGAAGATGGATTTTTATACGCCTGAAGAGCTGCAGACGATTGTCCTGCGGACGGCGGGAGTTCTGAATGTGGAGATTGATAAGACGGGCGCCTATGAGATTGCGAGACGTTCGAGAGGAACGCCGCGTCTGGCAAACCGACTGTTAAAACGTGTGAGGGACTTTGCACAGGTCAAGTACAACGGCGTGATTACGAAAGAAGTCGCGGATTTTGCACTGGATATCCTTGATGTGGACAAGCTGGGACTTGACAACAACGACCGTGCGATCTTACATATGATTATCGACAAGTTTTCCGGCGGTCCGGTCGGACTGGAGACGCTGGCGGCAGCGCTGGGCGAGGATGCTGGGACACTGGAAGATGTGTATGAACCGTATCTTCTGATGAACGGTCTGCTCAACCGGACTCCGCGTGGGCGGATGGCGACCGAAGCAGCGTATCGGCATCTCGGGTATGCCTGGAATCAAGCAAAAAACGGTATTTCTGAGATTTGATATTTGATTGATTTGAAGGTGGTATTTCTGTGTGGGTGACGTGACAACGTCGAACCATATTTATTAATAGATAGAAAGAAGAGAATGCGATGGCAAAACAGTATATAGATGTATTAATTGATGGAAAAGTGTATAGCCTGGGCGGCAGTGAGACGGAAGGATATGTACAGCAGATTGCCACGTATCTGAATGGGAAGATTTTCCAGCTCAAGGCGCAGCCGGGATTTTTGAAAATGCCGGAAGACTACCAGAGTATTATGACTTATCTGAATCTGGCGGATGATTATTTTAAAGAAAAAGAGAGTGCGAAGGCACTTGCATCCGACAAAGAGAGCATGGAAAAAGAGACATACCGTCTGAAACATGAGATGGTCAGCACCCAGATGAAACTCGAGAGTCTCCGCAATGAGCGCACCGTCAGCGAGGAAGAACTGGAGACGGCAAAGAAGGCGGCAAAAGAGGCAGCTGAGCAGGCGGAAGCTGCTAAAAATGAGGTACAGGCGCAGATTGAGCGTGTGAAAAAAGAAGCGCAGGAGCAGATCGAGGCTGTGAAGAAAACAGCACAGGAACAGGTTGAGTCTGCAAGAAAAGAAGCGCAGGAGCAGATTGAACGTGCGAAGAGAGAGGTACAGGATCGCGTGGAATCCGCGGAAAAAGCAGCCCAGGATCGCGCTGTTAGGGCGGAGCAGACAGCCCGGGAGCAGGCAGAAGCTGCAAAGAAAGAGGCATTGGAACAGATTGCGGATGCAAAGAAGGAAGCAAACGATTTCCGTGGAGAAGCAGAGGTTTGGAAACAGGAGGCAGAAGATCAGCGTCTGGCGGTCGAGTCATCCCAGAGTGAAATCGCTTCTTTGCAGGACAAGCTGGAGATTTTCAAACAACAGCTTGAAGAAGCAAGACAGGCGGCGACAGCTGTGCAGACGGAAAAATCGCAGCTGGAAGCACGTCTGATGCAGACGGAACAGGAAAAACAAAGTGTAAAAGAGCAGCTGAGCCAGCTGGAGCAGGAAAAACAGACGATAAAGAAAGATCTGGAAGAAAGCCTCCAGGAGGCAGGGGCAGCACGTGAGGAACTGGCAGCTGTCCGTCAGGCACAGGTGGAGGCATATATGAAGCGGAAGCCATTTCCCAAGAGACAGGGAACGGTGGAACTGAAAGATGCAATTCTGCGGTTATAATGGGTGAAATGATATGAAAAAAAAGGTGGAAATTCTGGCACCGGCGGGTTCCTTCGATAGCATGAAAGCGGCGGTGGCAGCGGGGGCGGACGCAGTCTATATGGGCGGCAGCCGTTTCGGAGCCAGGGCATATGCGGAAAATCCGGATGAAACGGGGATGCTGGAAGCGATCAACTACGTGCATCTTCATGGGCGCCAGCTTTATATGACGGTCAATACGCTGGTAAAGGAAGACGAGATGGATGACTTATACGACTATCTGCTTCCGTATTACCAGGCGGGACTGGATGCCGTGATCGTGCAGGACATGGGCGTATTTTCTTATATCCGGGAGCATTTTCCGGATTTGCCGGTTCATGCGAGCACACAGATGACGATTACCGGACCGGAGGGCGCGGCGCTTATGACGAGGATGGGCGCGGTCCGCATCGTCACAGCGCGTGAACTTTCATTGGAAGAGATACGCCGCATTTATCAGGAGACGGGCGTGGAGATAGAGAGCTTTGTTCACGGGGCTCTCTGTTACTGTTATTCGGGACAATGCCTGTTCAGCAGCCTGATCGGCGGCAGAAGCGGCAACCGGGGACGATGCGCTCAGACCTGCCGGCTTCCGTTTGATGTCCTTCGGCGGCTGGATGAGAACAACCCGAATGAAAACAAAAACAAAAAGAAAGAAAATGGCGTGTTAAATCCGGGTAATTCCAAGTATGTGCTCAGTCTCAAGGATCTTTGTACGCTGGATATTTTGCCGGATATTCTGGAAGCAGGCGTTTATTCCTTGAAAATCGAGGGGCGCATGAAGAGTCCGCGCTATACGGCAGGCGTGGTGCGCCTGTACCGGAAATATGTAGATTTATATTTAAAGAATGGCAGAAAAGATTACCGGGTTGACCCGAAAGACCGGAAGGAGCTGCTGGATCTGTTTGACCGCGGCGGTCAGACGTTAGGCTATTATACCGAGCACAATGGACGCGATATGGTAGTCTGCCATGAGAAACCGGCATTCCGCCAGGAAAACCGGGAACTTTACCAGTATCTGGACAAAACGTATGTGGAAGCAGAGGTGAAAGAACCGGTTCAGGGGTTTGCGCGCGTCTGTGAAGGCGAACCGCTGCAGCTGACGCTTCAATGCGAAGATCCGCTGACGGGAGAAAGCCGGATGGCAGGCGGAATCGGAGCAGTTGTCCAGACGGCAGTGAAACAGCCGATGAGCAAGGAACGGATTGAGAAACAGCTCGGAAAAACGGGAAATACGCCGTATTATTTTGAAAATCTGGAAGTGGAGACAGGCGGCAGCCCCTTTGTGCCGGTGCAGGAGTTAAATGAACTCCGCCGCTCTGCGTTTGAGCAGCTGACCGAGGAGATACTGCGTCCATACCGCCGGGAGATACCGGAAAATAGGGCGTGCGGGACAGGAAAAGGATGGCAAAATCCGGAAGAAAAGAATCTGGAAGAAAATAACCAGACAGGTTCGGAATCAGAAAAAACCAGCCCGGCTCAGGACGTTGAACTCACAGCAGGTTTACCTGTACAGAGCCAGAAAACGCTGTTTGAGAATAAAAAAGGGAATAAAACAGCTCTGTACCACATCCACGTTTCGGTCGAACATCCGGCACAGTTAAAAGTGGCGTTATCCGTACCGGAAGTCGGCGCCATCTACCTGGATAGCGCTGAATTTGGCGCCGAACAGTGGAACGAATGGGTATCGCGCTGCCATGAGGCAGACAAGCAGTGCCTTTTGGTAATGCCGCATATTTTCCGCGATCGGGCAAAGGAATATTTTGAAACATATCGTTCCAGGCTGGAATCGGCGGGATTTGACGGTCTTGTCATCCGGGCATGGGAAGAGCTGGAACTGGTGCGCGAGTGGAAGATTTCTATCCCGCTTGTGATGGATTATGGTATTTATACGATGAATCACCGGGCGGAGGATTTTGTGCGGGAGATGGCGCCGGAGCTTTCGATGCGTTTTACCCTTCCGGTCGAGCTCAACAGCTGGGAGCTGGAGGCGCGCGACAGCCGGGAACGGGAACTTCTCGTATATGGTTCGATCCCGGTCATGGTAACCGCCCAGTGCATCCGGAAAACCGTGGAAGGATGCAGTAAATGTCCGGAATATCTGTATCTGCGGGATCGCAAAAAGAAGGTATTTCCGGTAAGGAACCAGTGCCGTTTCTGCTGCAATACGATCTACAATTCCAGCCCCCTGTCGCTTTTGAAGGATAAAAAGCAGATAGACCGCCTGCAGCCGGAGGTGCTGCGTCTGGCATTTACGTCGGAGAGTGCGGCACAGACCGGGGAAGTGCTGGATGCCTACGTGAAGACCTTCCTCCATCAGGAACCGGTGGAGCTGGAGGGCGAATTTACAAGAGGTCATTTTAAGAGGGGCGTAGAGTAGCGTGTGTACCGGGAATCTTCCGGGTACACATGAAAAGGAGGATCACCATGATAAATCTTGTGACAACGATGTCCAGGTATCTGATGATATTGCTGATACTGATTTATACATATTATAATTTCCGCTTTTTTTCACTGCCGGATGACGAGTCGAAACTCCGGCTCTGTCGTCTGCAGAATGTACCGCTGTTTTTGATATTTCTTCTGTCGGGTACGATCATTTATCTGCAAACCGAGGATGAGGCAGTTGTGCTGTTTTTCGGCGCGCAGCTTGTCTTTTTTGTTCTGTACCAGCTCTTATACCGGCTGTTTTACCGGAATGCGTCGAGACTGTTGCTGAACAACACGTGTATGCTTCTGTGCACCAGTTTTATCATGCTGACGCGCATCTCGATGGACAAGGCGGTCCGCCAGTTTATCATCATGGCAGTTGCGGCGGTTATCACAATGATTATACCATATGTGATAGATAGAACCTGGCAGCTTGCTAAGATACCGTGGGTGTACGGCCTGATAGGTCTGGCGCTGCTGCTGGTTGTCTGTGTGATCGGCAATACCAGCTTCGGCGCGCAGCTTTCGATCAGTATCGGCGGATTTTCGTTCCAGCCGTCCGAGTTTGTTAAGATCAGCTTTGTATTCTTCGTGGCGACGATGTTTTACCGCTCAACGGAGTTTAAAAATGTGGCGATCACGACCGGCGTGGCGGCGGCGCACGTGTTGATTCTGGTGTTATCCAAGGATCTGGGAAGTGCGCTGATTTTTTTCCTCGCCTATGTCCTGATGCTGTTTATTGCAACCTCCAACTGGCTGTATCTGGCTGGCGGTCTTGGAAGCGGCTGTGCGGCTGCGATGCTGGCGTATAAGCTGTTTTCGCATGTGCGTGTCCGCGTGGAAGCATGGCAGGATCCGTGGAGTGACATCGCAGGAAAAGGATATCAGGTTACGCAGGCGCTCTTTGCGATCGGCACAGGCGGCTGGTTTGGCATGGGACTTTACCAGGGGATGCCGAAGAAGATCCCGGTTGTCGAGAAGGACTTCATTTTCGCGGCGATCTCGGAGGAGCTGGGCGGCATCTATGCGCTCTGTATTCTCCTGATCTGTCTGGGCTGCTTCATGCAGTTCATGCTGATTGCGACCCGGATGCAGGCATTATTTTACAAGCTGATCGCGTTTGGTCTGGGAATTGAGTATGTGGTGCAGGTGTTCCTGACGATCGGTGGCGTGACCAAGTTTATTCCGTCCACCGGCGTGACGCTGCCGCTTGTCAGTTATGGAGGCAGTTCGATTCTCAGCACATTTATCCTGTTTGGCGTGATACAGGGACTATATGTCCTGAAACGGAATGAGGAAGAAGAGGAGGAGCAGCAGCTTGATGAGGCAGAAGGATGAAATGGAAAGAACTGAAAATGCGAGAGCGCGTTCAAACCGTCATATTCTGTGGCTGACCTATGGGATTGCGGCGCTCTTTATCGCGATGGCCGTTTATTTTGGCTGGTTTATCCAGTTTAAGAGTGAAAATGTGATCGGCAGCTCTTATAATGCGAGACTCGATCTCCTCTCAGACCGGGTGACCCGCGGTTCGATTATGAGCAATGATAAAACGGTGCTGGCGCAGACGAACGTTGCAAGTGACGGAAGCGAGAAACGCTATTATCCGTATGATTATCTGTTTGTCCATTCGGTCGGATATTCTGGCAAAAATGGAAAAACAGGTCTGGAGTCGCTGGCGAATTTCTACCTGCTTTCCTCCCATGTGAATCTGATTGAGAAAACGATCAATGAATTTCAGGGGAAGAAAAATCTGGGCGACAATGTGATTACGACGCTCGATGTGGATCTGCAGCAGACGGCATCCGACGCGATCGGAAAACATCGGGGCGCGGTGATCGTCATGGAACCGGATACGGGAAAGATTTTAACGATGGTTTCCCAGCCGAATTTCAATGCGAATCTCGTCGATGAGCGCTGGGCAGAGTTGATATCGCCGGACAATACGAAGGCGCAGTTAGTCAACCGCGCGACGCAGGGCTTATATCCGCCGGGATCGACGTTCAAGATGCTGACGGTGCTGGAATATATGAAAGAGAACCCGAATACCTGGCAGGACTATGTGTATAATTGTAATGGCTCTTACCAGAATGGCGATTATACGATTAAATGTTACCACGGGACGGCACACGGGGCGCAGAACCTGATTCAGGCATTTGCCAATTCCTGCAACGGTGCGTTTGCGGAGATTGGAATGCAGATTAATTCAGAAAAATTCCGGGCGCTGGCAAATCAGATGCTCTTTAATTCGGAGCTTCCGTACACACTTCCGTACAACCAGAGCACGTTTTCGCTCGACGGCAGTTCGGATGACTGGGAAAAGCTTCAGACCGCGATCGGACAGGGAAAAACCCAGATTACGCCGCTGCATAACCTGATGATCGTATCGGCGATCGCCAACGGCGGCACGCTGATGAAGCCATATATGATCGATCATGTTGAAAATGTGGGTGGTCAGACGGTCAAGAAGTTCCTTCCGTCCGCCTATGGAACCCTGATGTCTGCGAATGACGCACAGTTTCTGACGCATCTCATGAGCCAGGTGGTCGAGATTGGTACGGGTTCCGCGATGCGGGGGGCATCCTATACGGTGGCCGGAAAAACCGGTTCCGCCGAGTTTGAGACAGGTAAGGAGACACATTCCTGGTTTGTCGGTTTCGCTCCGGCAGACAAGCCGAAGGTGGCGATCTGTGTGCTGGCAGAAGAGTCTGGTTCCGGCGGTGCGGTCGCTGCGCCGATCGCAAGACAGGTGCTGGATCGGTATTTTGCGAAATATGGGCAGTAGGACAAAAGAAAAGGGCAGGAAAGCGATTTGAAGCTTTTCCTGCCCTTTTTGTCTCAAATATGCATAGTCACATTTTATTTACACAACCGTTCCAGATCCCCATAGAATCCCGGATAGGAGATGTTCACGCAGTCTGCATCCAGAATTTCGGTCTCGCCGGAAGCGCCGAGTGCGGCAACGGCGAAAGTCATGGCGATGCGGTGATCCTTCTTGCTGTCGATCACAGCACCGTGCAGCGGCTTGCCTCCGTGGATGATCATGCCATCTTCGGTCTCGGTCACATCCGCGCCCATAGCGGTTAAATTCTCTACCATGACAGCAATGCGGTTTGACTCTTTTACCTTCAGTTCCGCGGCATCGCGTATGACGGTGGTTCCCTCGGCATAGCACGCCATCGCAGCGATCACCGGAAGCTCGTCGATGAGAGTCGGGATGATCGCACCCTCGATCGCGGTTCCAGTCAGCTTACCGGAGCGGACGAGCAGGTCGGCGGTCGGTTCGCCGGAGGCGGTGTTTACATTGAGAAGTTCGACGTCCGCGTTCATCGCCTTGCAGACGCGCAGGATGCCGTCGCGGGTCGGGTTGATACCGACATTTTTAATTAAGATTTCTGAATCCGGTACGATGAGTCCGGCCGCGATAAAGAAGGCAGCGGAGGAGATATCGCCCGGAACCAGGATTTTCTGTCCATAGAGCTGTTTTGCCGGCTGTAAAATCGCGGTGGTTCCATCTGTGTGGATGTCTGCGCCGAATGCGGACAGCATCCGTTCACTGTGATCGCGGGAAATGTAAGGTTCGGTCACGCGGGTTTCTCCGTCGGCATACAGACCTGCCAGCAGAATCGAGGATTTGACCTGGGCGGAGGCAACCGGAGAATTATAATGGATGCCGTGCAGCGGTGAGCCGGTGATATGGAGCGGCGCGCAGCCATTTCCATTGACACTCTCGATTTTTGCGCCCATCTGGGAGAGAGGATCGATGATACGCTTCATCGGACGTTTCTGGATGGAAGCGTCGCCGGTCAGTGTTGTGTCAAATTTCTGGGCCGAGAGAATGCCGGAGATCAGGCGCGTTGTGGTGCCGCTGTTGCCGCAGTCTAAAACGGAGTCTGGGGCAGTCAGCCCGTGCAGTCCACGTCCGTGGACGAGAACGGTCTCGCCCTGATTTTCGATCGAGATTCCCATTTTGGAAAAACAGGAGATCGTGGAGAGACAGTCTGCGCCCTGCAGGAAGCCGTGGATTTCGGTCAGTCCGTCCGCAAGAGCGCCGAACATGACGCTGCGGTGGGAGATGGACTTGTCTCCCGGAACGGTCAGTTCGCCCCGGAGAGAAGATGTATGGGTAAATTTCATTGAGTTCATAGTTGTACCTGCCTAAACATTAATGTTGAAAGTTAAGTTTGAAACATACATTGCAGTCTACGCGAACAGCGTGTAATTGTATTTCTTCAAACGCGCCCACGCCGCTTCCATCGAAGCCTTGTCGTAGAAGCTGATCCGCAGCGCGCCCTCGCCATGCTCACGGTTGTGGCTGATGCCGATATTTTTGATACTGATTCCTTTACCGGAGAGGATCGAGGAAATGATGGAGATAGCACCTGGCTCGTCCACCACGTCGGCGGAGAAGGTGTATTCCGGCTGTATCGATCCTTTTGGAGTTTCTGCAAACGAATTCCGGTAGTCGCGGGAGGACTCAAACAGCTGGTAGATGGCTCTAGACTGGTGGTCGGACAGTTCTTCCCGCAATGTCGTCAGGGAATCAATGTAGCGATCCAGCACCTCAGTGATATTGCCTGTGTTCGTCATGCAGATCTGTTCCCACATGACCGGAGAAGAGGAGGCAATACGGGTGATATCCTTGAAACCTCCGGCAGCCAGCCGTTTCATCATCTGATCCTCGCTGTCGCAGTCGTGTACCAGGTTGACTAGGCTGGAGGCGATGAGGTGCGGCAGATGGCTGATCGCCGCGACAATGAAATCATGACGATGGTAATCCAGCACCAGGGGCAGCGCACCGATCGCCTTTGCCACCTCCACCATACGGTCGGTGTAGGAAGCCGGGGTGTGCGGCGTCGGGGTAATGATATAGTACGCATTTTCCAGCAAATGGTCGGTTGAACTCTCGTAGCCGGTCTTTTCCGAGCCAGCCATCGGGTGTCCGCCGACGAAGCAGCTTTCCATGCCAAGCGCGGCAACGGTCTCATGAATGCTGGTCTTGGTGCTTCCGACGTCAGTCACAACCGCGCCTTCCTTTAAGAACGGTCGGATCTGGCGCAGATAGGATTCATTAAATTCAACCGGTGTGCACAGGAAAATGATGTCGCACTCGCTTAAATGCTCGTCCACGCCGTTCAGAATCAGGTCAACAATGCCGTCTGCATGTGCCTGTTCCAATTTTTCGCGGGTCCGCATATAAGCCATGATCTGAATATCCGGGGCGCTGCGTTTCAAACCTCTGGCGATAGAGCCGCCGATCAGACCGAGTCCGATGAAACCGGCGGTAAGATGATTAATCGGTGTATTCATAGCAATTACGCTCTCTTTCATAGGTAGTATAGTAAAAAATGAAACTAGAAATTATTGTAGAATAGAACAAGTCACTTGTCAACGATTTTACGCGTTGAAGTGAAAAAGAAATTTTTTTACATCTGTTTATTACTAAATTTGCGAAAATGCGATTGATTTCACCGCCTTTGAACAGGGAAATTGTCGCATTTTCAATGCTTTTCAAAATAAAACGAATAAATTTTGTATAAAGGTGTTGTTTTGCTTGAAATTTTCTCTATTTTCTTGTACAATATGAACAGAGGTTAAAATACAAGAAGAAAACATCAAAATAAATAGACGGGAGGACTTAACTATGAACGTGTATGGGACAAAACAAATCCGCAATGTAGTGTTACTGGGGCACGGCGGTGCCGGCAAGACAACGGTAGCAGAGGCGCTGGCACTGGTAACAGGTACTACCAAGAGAATGGGAAAAGTTCCGGAAGGAACCACCATCAGCGATTATGATAAAGAAGAAATCAAGAGACAGTTCTCTATCTCCACCACGCTGATTCCGTTGGAGTATCAGGGAGAAGATGGACCGATCAAGATTAACCTGTTAGATACCCCTGGCTATTTTGATTTTGTGGGAGAAGTAGAGGAAGCTATCAGTGTAGCAGATGCAGCAATCATCGTTGTAAACTGCAAGGCTGGCATCGAAGTCGGAACCGAGAAGGCATGGGAACTCTGTGAAGAGTACAACCTGCCGCGCCTGTTCTTCGTTACCAACATGGATGACGATCAGGCAAGCTTCCGTGAGCTGATCTTAAAACTGGAGAAACAGTTTGGCCGTAAGATCGCGCCGTTCCAGGTGCCGATCCGTGAAAATGAAAAATTTGTCGGCTTTGTCAATGCGGTAAAGATGGAAGGCCGCCGTTTCACTCATTTAAGCGAATATGAGAAATGCGAGATTCCGGAGTACACCAAGAAGAACCTCGGCATCATCCGTGATGCGCTGATCGAGGCAGTGGCAGAGACGAGTGAAGAATATATGGAGCGCTATTTCTCCGGTGAAGAATTTACACAGGAAGAGATCGCACAGGCGCTGCGCGAGCACGTAAGTGAGGGCAACATCGTTCCGGTTATGATGGGTTCCGGTGTCAATGCACAGGGCTTCGCATATTTGCTGCAGGCGATCGATAAATACTTCCCGTCACCGGACAAGTTCGAGTGTGTCGGTGTCGATGTATCGACCGCAGAGCGCTTTACCGCTAAATATAATGACGATGTATCCCTGTCGGCACGTGTTTTCAAGACTGTGGTTGACCCGTTCATCGGCAAATACTCCCTGATGAAGATTTGTACTGGTACCTTAAAACCAGATACCGTTATCTACAATGTAAACAAAGATGCTGAAGAGAAAGTTCAGAAAGTATATGTTCTCCGCGGCAAGGATGTCATCGAGGTTCCGGAATTAAAGGCGGGCGATATCGGCGCGGTTGCCAAATTAAACGTTACTCAGACCGGCGATACCATCGCAGTCCGCACGGCTCCGATTGTATACCACAAACCGAAGATTTCTACCCCGTATACCTACATGGCATACGCAGCTAAGACCAAAGGCGATGAGGACAAGATCTCCAGTGCACTGGCGAAGATGATGGACGAAGATCTGACACTCAGAAGCGTCAGCGATACCGAGAACCGTCAGACCTTACTTTACGGCATCGGCGAGCAGCAGCTCGAAGTCGTTGTCAGCAAGCTGCAGGCAAGATATAAAGTAGACATTGTGCTCAGCAAACCGAAATTTGCATTCCGCGAGACACTTCGCAAGAAAGTAGAAGCACAGGGCAAATATAAGAAACAGTCTGGTGGACATGGACAGTACGGCGATGTTAAGATGTCCTTCGAGCCGTCCGGCGATCTGGAGACACCATATGTATTCGAAGAGAAGGTATTTGGCGGTGCCGTTCCAAAGAACTACTTCCCGGCAGTTGAGAAAGGTATTCAGGAATGCGTACAGAAGGGTCCGTTGGCTGGATATCCGGTTGTCGGTGTGAAAGCAACCCTGTTAGATGGTTCCTATCATCCGGTTGATTCCTCCGAGATGGCATTCAAGATGGCAGCGACGCTGGCATTCAAGAAAGCGTTCATGGAAGCGAATCCAGTTCTCCTTGAGCCGATCGCATCTCTGAAAGTAACCGTTCCGGATAAATTCACCGGCGATGTTATGGGCGATCTGAACCGCAGAAGAGGCCGTGTTCTCGGTATGAACTCCAACCATCACGGCAAACAGATCATCGAGGCAGATATCCCGATGTCCGAGCTGTTTGGTTATAACACCGACCTTCGTTCCATGACCGGCGGTATCGGTGAATTCTCCTATGAGTTCAGCCGCTACGAGCAGGCTCCGGGCGATGTACAGAAGAGAGAAGTGGAGGCGAGAGCGGCAGAAGCTGAATAATGGCGGATGAAGTGCTTACCGTTTCGGTCAAAAATATGATATTCTTATATAAATAAGCAGAAAACCGCCGCAGGCGGCTGAGTGGATCGATACCGATTCATCAAGGCTGTCAGCGGCGGCTTTCTCTTTCTGGAAGGTCTTTCGGATCGATATGGTTATAGGCTGTGCTTGAATTGAACAAAGCGCTGCGAATGTTATCGATGGGACAGGCGAGAAGTTAAGGCAGTGAATGCGGATGCCAAATTGCTACGAATTGCGTTCTTTTGCAATTTTCAAAAAGAAGGCTATAAATTGTAAGAAAATAGAAAAGACTACCCACCTGTAAAAAGGTATAATGTTGCAAAGAGAACAACTTATACAGACAGGTGGGTGGCCTTTTTATGATAGAGAAAAATGAGAAAAGCGGGGAACTCATGGAAGTAAAAGAACAGGCAAAAACAGTTCGGAAACACCCGGAGCGGATGGTCGTGCGTATCTGGCTGGTGCTGGCGCTTATTTGTCTGCTGGCGGGTCTGATCGCCCAGTATACGTTCCGGCTGAAAGAACCGCTGTTTCTGCACTACAGCCAGTCGGCTTATCTGGGCTGTGGGCTGGACGGAGTAGAAACTTCGGAGGATGGAATCGTTTCATCTGTGTCAAGTGAGGCGCTTGAAGAAGAAAGTACCGATTCCGATGTGAAAGTTGGAGTTTTAGACGAAGGTGTGAAAGACCTGAATGCGAATATGGAATTGGAGAATACAGTGTCCTTATATGCGCTCGGGGAAGAAAGTGTGGATGAGACAGATGAAACGTCGGATGTATGGTATACACAGGTAAATTTTGCCTATCTGACGGATGTGACGGATGAGATCTGTGTGAGAGAAATTCGTTTTTCAGAGTTGCCTGAACTTCAAATGCAGGAAATGCGGGAGACAGTCCAGTCAGCGGGACAGTATGCGCTTCATCGCCTGGATGCTACGCTTTCGATTGAAGATCCGCAGCATAACGGGATCAGTCAGTGGAGAATCCTGACGCGGGCGCAGGTGCTCTATTCAGATGGAAACACAGCGGACGTAAAAATTGGTAATCTGGTACTGATTGCAAATCCGGAGGGCGGGAGCGCCCTGGAAAATCCAAGTTCCAGCGCCAATTCAGATGGAACGGCCACACAGGTTTACACCGTTCAGAAAGATGGAACCATCGAAGTAAAAGGCTGCATTGCGTCAGCCGGGGAGATGGAAAATTTTTCGATGACCTTAAATGGAGAGCCTATCCCAGCCCAAAAAGAAGGGGAAGAGCCGAAACGGCTGACAGTAAAAACGGGTGATGTGCTGACGTTCCAGAGCCATTGGATTGGCAAAGAGGAAGACCAGTCTCCGCAGGTATTTCATTCAGGAGTTGCAGTGCTTTCATATATCGGCAAAGATGGCGGGGAGCAGGTTCTTTCATTTGAAAATGAATACAGGAAGAGAAGGGAGCTTCGCTTTATTGATGTGTGGAAATATCTGCTGAAAGAGGAGGCATTTAAGTGAAAACGGGAGATCATAAGATTTTAGCCGGTCTGATTCTTGCTTCGATTCATATTAATCTGTTCCATGTGATGCTGCTGCCGCCCTGCATCGGGTTCCTGATTTTATATATCGGGATTCTCCAGAAAGAGCGGCAGGCTGGATTTTTCCAGATGGATGTAAAAGAGATGAGAGTGTACCGGGCAGCAGGGGCGGCGCTTGTGCTGGTGACTGCTTTTTCTAGCTTCCTGTCCATGTTCTGGAGGCGGCCGGACGGAACCATCTGGTCGCTGATTCCGTGTATGCTGGAATATGTGGTGCTCTATGGACTGATGGAAAGCTACACCGCAGGTTCACCCAGACATTCCTATCACTCCGAACTGTGCTGTGGATATGCTATGGTAATGGGAGCAGCACTGTGTGGGTACGCAGTCAGCCTGATTCTGCATATCGCGCTGTGGCAGCTCTTTGCGTCTATGATTATTTTGGTCTGCCGGTTTATGGTGGTTATGGTTGTTATAGGGGCGAAGAAAGAGGCATAAAAAATAAAAAGCCGTAATCAGATATACTCGCCCATGGGATTAAACTCATGAGCGAAAGTATAAGGTTACGGCTTTTCTATGTTGAAAATTCTGGTTTTCAAATAATCAAAGATAACATGGAATGTTGATGTTTCGGTTCCGATGTATCTTTCCAATTTTTATTTAAAATTCTCCTCCGCATACCGGCGCAGCTCATCACGGAAATCCGGGTGTGCGATGGCGATCATGGCATCCGCTCGTTCTTTTAAGGTAAGCCCGGTCAGTTTTGCGATACCGTACTCGGTCGCCACGTACTGAATCATGGTACGCGGTGCAGATACGGTGCTGCCGCCCGGAATGAACGGTACGATGTTGGATTTTAAGGAGCCATCTTTTTTCTTGTGGGTGGAAGCAAGGCAGATAAAGCCCTTGCCTCCCTCGGAGCGGAATGCGCCCTCCAGGAAATCCATCTGTCCGCCGATACCGGAGAGCTGTCGGGTGCCGGCAGACTCGGCATTTTCCTGTCCCATCAGATCCAGCTCGACACCACCGTTGATACTGATGACATTTTTCATCTCACCGATGCGGTACGGGGAGTGGACGTAATCGACGTCAGCCGGATGGAAGAGCTGCGGCTCATTATCCAGCCAGTCATATAATTCCTGAGAGCCCATGGCAAGGTTCCAGGTAGAATAACCGTTGTCAATTTCCTTCTTCTTGTTGGTCAGCTTGCCAGCCTTATAGAGGGCTAAAAAAGCATCGCTGATGGTGCCGGTGTGGCAGCCGAGGTCGGTTTTGTCGGACTGTGCCAGCATATTGGCAACGGTAAACGGAACGCCGCCGACGCCCAGGGAAAGGACAGCGCCGTCCGGGATCTCCTCAACGACACGTTTGGCAATTTCAATATCAACGGCGCTCGGATCGCGGTAGGTGCGGATCGGAAGCGGCTCATGCTCGCCCTCGACGATGAAATCTGCCTCTGAGAGGTGGACACGGTGGGAACCATCGACGCCCTGTAAGCGCGGGAGGCGCTCATTGATCTCGAAGATGACGGTGCGCGCATTCTCAAAGATGGTGCGCCATGCATAGTTGGAAATACCCAGTCCGCAGCAGCCGTCCGCATCCGGTCTGGAAACCGGTACAAAGGCAACATCCACGCGAATGTGGTGGCGGTACATTTCCGGCAGGGAACGCAGCATCATCGGCATAAACTTGCAGAGCCCACGGGTCTGCAGCTTGCGCTCATAATCGCCGATGTGCCAGCTGTAGTAGCTGAATGCTTTCTGCTCCGGGTCGCTTTCGACAACCTCGATGCGCGGGCGGATGACTAAACCGCCGCGGATCTTGACATCGGTCAGCTCATCCCTGCGTGCTGCCAACGCACGGTCGAGAAGCTCCGGAAATCCAGCACCAAAGCCATAATCCACCCAGTCGCCCGGTTGAACGGCCTTGACGGCGGTCTCAGCACTTACAAATTTGCCTGCGTAATTGTTAGACATAGTAAAAATCCTCCATCGGTATGAAATTCATAATTTTCTAGTTTCCATCATATCCCAGAAAGCGCTTTTTTGCAACTTCCAAAGACAATTCCAAAAGACAATTTTTAAGCTGGGTTTTAAGATAAGTTTAATACGGAAATAGTTGACAAAATAGGTGTTTATGATAAAATTAAGTGTTTATAAATAAGAGTTGGTCTTTTACACAGCAGGCAGAAGTGCCTGTATTTTTATGTAATAGGAAATTCCTTGGAATCCCCTATTACACAAAAAGGCACTAACGTGCCAATGATGTGCACTTGCGCGAAGCAGAAACATGTCGCAAGCGACCGCGCTCGGCGCGAGAATGTGACTGTAAAGAATACAACAAATATAGAAAGAGAGGAGTTACGACAAATGAAAACAAATACGGATTTATTTGAAAAAACACCCGTACCGAAGGCGGTCGCAACCATGGCGGTTCCGACCATGATTTCCATGCTGGTGGTTGTTATCTATAACATGGCGGATACATTTTTCATCGGTCAGACGAAGGATCCGCTGCAGGTGGCGGCAGTTTCGCTGGCAACGCCGGTCTTTATGATTTTTATGGCATTAGGCCATCTGTTCGGTATCGGCGGCAGCTCAGCGATATCGAGAGCACTGGGAGAACGCCATAAAGATCGGGCATGTCATATCAGTTCATTCTGCTGCTATGGATCCCTGGGGCTGGGCGTGATAGTGGCTATCCTGTCTGTACTTGGAATGGAAACCATTCTGCATCTCATCGGTGCCAGTGTAAATACGATCGGTTTTGCGAGACAGTACCTGGCGATTATTGCAATCGGCGCGCCGTTTATTATGTTTTCAACTGCATTTGCGAATATTCTGCGGGGAGAAGGCGCATCGAGAGAATCGATGGTCGGAAACCTGTTAGGTACCGTAGTAAATATTATTTTGGATCCGATCATGATCCTGGTGCTTGGCTGGGGAGTGACCGGTGCAGCGCTTGCGACGATTATCGGCAATATTGCGGCCTGTCTTTACTATATTGCTTATTATCTACGGGGAAAATCGACACTGTCGATTCATTTCCGTGATTTTAAGATGGGAGATGGAATCGTTTCCGGCGTGGCAGGGATCGGTATTCCGGCATCCTTAAATAACATCCTGATGAGCTTTGCCAATATTATCCTGAACCAGGCGCTGGTCGGTTACGGTGACACACCGGTAGCGGCGATGGGGGTTGCGATGAAATCCAATATGCTTGTTGTCCTGCTGCAGATTGGTCTCTGCGTGGGAATCCAGCCGCTGATCGGTTATAATTATGGAGCGCGCAACAAGAAACGCCTGATGTCGGTATTCAAATTTACAGGATTTGTATCGGTTATTATGGGAACGATTCTGACATTGTTTATGATTGTCGCAAGAAAGACAATGATTCAGATGTTTATTAATGATGCGGAAGTTGTCCAGTATGGTATTCAGATGGTGGTTGCCCTCCAGCTTTCTGCGCCATTCCTTGGTATCTTATTCCTCTGCATCAATACGATCCAGGGAATGGGAAAAGCGCTTCCGTCGCTGATTCTTACGATCTGCCGCCAGGGACTGATTTTTATTCCGCTGATTTTCGTGCTGAATGCGATGTTTGGCCTGGATGGAGTTATCTATGCACAGCCGGCGGCTGATTATCTGTCGATTGTGGTGGCGATTTTGATTTGTGCACATCTGTTCCGGACGATGGATCATAGAGAAGAGAAAGCAGAAGGCTGAGAAGATTCAATAGATTCAATAAGGAAAAATATGCTTAAAGAAAATAAAAGAGAAGAAATCACAAAGAACATAGAGAAGAGGGAAGCCCTTGTAGAACAGGTGGCAGATGGAATCTGGCGGATCGGTGTGGAATTGCCGCAGAATCCTTTGCGGGAACTCAACAGTTACCTGATCAAGGGAAAAGAAAACGAGCGTGATCTTCTAATTGACACCGGATTTCGGCGCGAGGAATGCCGGGAGGCGCTGTTTGCCGGGCTTCGGGCACTTGGCAGCAGTCCGGAGCGGCTGGATATTCTTCTGACACACCTGCACTCGGATCACACAGGACTTGCCAGGGAGGCGGCAGGGGTGGACAGCCGCATCTATATCAGCGGGATCGATCTGGCGATCTTAAAGGACGGTTTTACACCAGAGCGTCCGCTTCGGCTGGCGGAGCAATTCCGTGCCGGGGGATTTCCGGAGGATGAAATGAAGAAAACGCAGGCGCTCAATCCGGCAGTCTGCTATAAGCTGGATCAGGTTGATGACCGTTTTGTTCCGATTGAGGCAGGCTGGAAATACACGGTAGGAGATTACACCCTGGAAATGATCTCCGTGCCGGGGCATACGCCGGGCAATGCGATGTTCTGGGCAAAGAAACAGGGCATCATGTTCACGGGCGATCATATCCTGTTTGATATATCGCCGAATATTACTTCCTGGCTGGAATCGGAGGATTCATTAGGTGATTATCTCGACAGCCTGCGTCTCGCCAGAAAATATCCGGTCCGCCTTGCCCTACCGGGACACCGGAAGACAGGCGATTATGCGGCGCGCATCGAGGCGCTGCTGGCACACCATGAGCGGCGTCTGGCGGAGACGGAGGCGCTGCTTGCCGAACATCCGGGTATGACGGCATATGAGACGGCTGGAAAGATGCGTTGGAAGATCCGTGCCGCCAGCTGGGAAGAATTTCCGCCGTCCCAGAAGTGGTTCGCGGTGGGCGAGTGCATGGCGCATCTGGACTACCTCCGCCTGCGCGGCAGAATCCGCCGGGAGATGGACGGAGAAGTGTGGAGATGGTTCACGGTAACGGCTAAATACTGTTAGAATTAACTAACAATTATTACCATTGACTAACAATAGTCTGACTGCATATAATAATAGTAAAGAAAGCAGTAACTGTTCAGTAGGTCTGCGCATTTACTGCGCTGACCGTACGAAAACATGGACCAGCAGGCAAAAATCCCATTGCCGTAGGCAATTTTTAATGGATTTTTGCGCGTGACTGTGAAGGTACTGAACAGTTACAGAAAGCGGAATATCAGTCAGGAGGTCGTTGTATGCAGTCGTTGGCAAAGGTGCAGGCGGGAGAGTCCTGTGAAATCAAGTGGATGTTTGGAAATGCGGATGTGATGAACTTTTTGGAGCGCTATGGAATCAAAGAAGGAAGCCGTATCCGGGTCCTTGGACGTGTGCTGGATGGTCTGATCATCGGAAATGGAAAGGTTCGGCTGGCATTGGGCGATGAAGTGGCAGAGCGGATTCAGGTGTAGGTTTGACGGTGATTGAAAGATTGTCGAAAATGTCATGTATTGAAAGAATGTCGAATCTGTCACGTGCAAGTTTGAGAAGGTCACGTTACTTGACATTTCTTCCCATTTATGCTATTCTACCAGATAGCACAAATGCAATGAACGGAAGTAGTAAGCCGCGAAATTTCTACAGAGAGCTGCCGGATGGTGTGAGGCAGCGGAAGGAAGCCGCCGAACTGGTCCGGGAGCAGCCTGTTGAAAGAAGTGTTTTTGAATACCCGAGTAGACAGAGCCGGTCATCCGCCGTTACAGGACGATGAGGAGCACACGGATTCCGTGTGAAATAGAGTGGTACCGCGCAGTTGGAATTTTCGCCCTGCGTCTCTATACAGGTAATGTAGAGACGCAGGGCGTTTTTGACGTTACCGGATTGAAAGAATGTCCGCAAGGGTTGGATGTTATGCAACTGCCAACGGACCAGTCGATTGCAATAATGAATCATCATTTTAGAGACTGGAGCCGGATTTTGACAGGAAATAGCAAAAAATCAGCGTGGGTTAAGCAGAAAACAGGAGGAACAAAGATGTCACAGTACAATCATACCGCCATTGAGAAAAAATGGCGCGAGAATTGGGAAAAACATCCCATCAATGTAAACGATGGAAAGAAAGAAAAATATTACTGCCTGGATATGTTCCCATATCCGTCCGGAAGTGGTCTGCACGTTGGTCACTGGAGAGGCTACGTTATTTCAGATGTATGGAGCCGTTATCAGCTGCTGCGCGGCAAATACGTGATCCATCCGATGGGCTGGGACGCATTTGGTCTGCCGGCAGAGAACTACGCGATCAAGATGGGCGTACACCCGGCTATCTCGACCGAGTCCAACATTAAAAATATTAAACGTCAGATCAACGAGATCGCAGCCATCTATGACTGGGATATGGAAGTAAATACCACAGATCCGGCATTCTACAAATGGACCCAGTGGATCTTCGTCCAGATGTTCAAAAAAGGCCTGGCATACGAGAAAGAATTCCCGATCAACTGGTGCCCGTCCTGTAAGACAGGTCTGGCAAACGAGGAAGTTGTCAACGGCTGCTGTGAGCGCTGCGGTACCCCGGTTACCAAGAAAAACCTGCGCCAGTGGATGCTCAAGATTACCGCGTACGCAGACCGCCTCTTAAATGATCTGGACAAACTGGACTGGCCGGAGAAGGTTAAAAAGATGCAGACTGACTGGATCGGTAAATCTTACGGTGCAGAGGTTGATTTCGGCGTAGAGGGACGCGATGAGAAGATCACCGTTTACACCACCCGCCCGGACACCCTGTACGGTGCAACTTTCATGGTACTGGCTCCGGAGCACGCGATGGCAAAGAGCCTGGCAACCGATGAGACCCGCGAGGCAGTAGAGAAATACATTTTCGATTCCTCCATGCGTTCCAACGTAGACCGTCTGCAGGATAAGGAAAAGACCGGCGTATTTACCGGAACTTATGCAATCAACCCGATCAACGGTGCGAAGGTTCCGATCTGGCTGTCTGATTATGTATTAGCTGACTACGGTACCGGCGCTATCATGTGCGTACCGGCACACGATGACCGTGACTTCGAGTTTGCAAAGAAATTTAATATCCCGATCATCCAGGTTATCGCAAAAGATGGCAAAGAGATCGAGAACATGACTGAGGCGTATACCGAGGCGTCCGGCACGATGATCAACTCTGGCGAGTGGAATGGTATGGAATCTTCCGTACTGAAAAAAGAAGCGCCGGAAATGATTGAGAAGAGAGGTATCGGTCACAAGAGAGTCAATTATAAGCTGCGTGACTGGGTATTCTCCCGTCAGCGTTACTGGGGCGAGCCGATCCCGATCGTACACTGCCCGAAGTGCGGCAACGTACCGGTTCCGGAGGATCAGCTTCCGTTAAAACTTCCGGAGGTAGAAAGCTATCAGCCGACTGGTACCGGCGAATCCCCGCTGGCAGCCATCGACGAGTGGGTCAACACCACCTGCCCGTGCTGCGGCGCTCCGGCAAAACGTGAGACAAACACCATGCCGCAGTGGGCTGGATCTTCCTGGTACTTCCTGCGCTATGTAGATAACAAGAACGATAAAGAACTGGTATCCCGTGAGAAAGCAGACAAATATCTGCCGGTTGATATGTACATCGGCGGTGTTGAACATGCAGTACTGCATCTGCTGTATTCCCGTTTCTACACCAAGTTCCTGTGCGATATCGGTGTTATTGACTTCGACGAGCCGTTCAAGAAGCTGTTCAACCAGGGTATGATCACTGGTAAGAATGGTATCAAAATGAGTAAGTCGAAAGGAAATGTCGTATCCCCGGACGATCTGGTACGCGACTACGGCTGCGATTCCCTGCGTCTCTATGAGCTTTTCGTAGGACCGCCGGAACTGGATGCAGAGTGGGATGACCGCGGTATCGAGGGCGTATCCCGTTTCCTGAACCGTTTCTACAACCTGGTTATGACCAGCAAGGACAAAGACATCAAAGAGACCAAGGAAATGGTTAAACTGCGCCACAAACTGGTATTCGACATTGAGCAGCGTTTCGAGCAGTTCAGCTTGAATACCGTTATCTCCGGTTTCATGGAGTACAACAACAAGCTCATCGATCTGGCGAAGAAAGAGGGCGGCATCGACAAAGAAACCCTCAAGACCTTCACTATCCTGCTGGCACCGTTCGCACCGCATCTGGGTGAAGAGCTGTGGCAGGAGCTCGGCGGCACCGACAGTGTCTTCCATGCTTCCTGGCCGGAGTGCGACGCAGAGAAGATGAAGGATGACGAGAAAGAGGTAGCCGTTCAGATCAACGGCAGAGTCCGTGCGACCATCACCGTACCGGCAGACATCTCCAAAGAAGATGCGATCGCCGCTGGTAAAGAGGCTATCAAGGACAAGCTGACTGGAAATATCGTAAAAGAAATTTACGTTCCGGGACGGATTGTGAATATTGTTATGAAATAAATTGTGAAAAATCCGGGCGGAATCAAGCGGGATTATTGAGATTGATCCGTTGGACTAAAAAAACAGCATCCTGTGTATTTCGAGAAGAAAATACACAGGGTGCTGTTTTTTGCTTCTTATTTCATAGAAAATTGCGTCCTATGAAACAAAAAAACGCATTAGGAAGCGTTTGAATGCGGGAATCCGATCATCTGGAAAAGAGGGACAGAACAAAATTTACTAGCGGTAGCATCGGAATAGCCGATCTTTTCTTCACCGCTTCTGGGCTCCTTACATTATGTGCTGTCCGAAAGAACAGCAGAAAAGTTTTGTACCAAGAAGATGTCTGTAGGTTTAATGGAAGAAATCACCCTCAAAGTGAATTCTTCCATCCCTTTTCTTTACTCTTTTACAATCCGAAACTCCCTCCATTTTCCACTCCGGTAGCGCATCACAACTACGAAGCAGGCGATCAGCCATGCGGGCGGCATGCTCACATAGTAGCAGCGGAAGCCAACCGGGGTGAGCGCCAGCAGGAAGGAGAGCGCGAGGCGGATGCCCAGGTTGATGAAGCCGGAAGCTGCCGGGATCTTGACATCGCCTGCACCCTGCAGAAAACCGCAGGTGATGTTGGTGATCGTGCTGGTCCAGATGAAGAACATCAGGATGTCGAGATGTTCCTTTGCGCGCCGCAGGGACTCTCCGGTGATGTTGAAGATCTGGAGAAGCGGCCGGTCAAAAAGCAGAACTACGATACTGATGGAGATACTGATCAGGACGCCCATCAGGATGGTGGTGCGGTAGCCGCGGCGGGCACGGTCCAGTTTTTCAGCGCCGATATTCTGTCCGGCGAAGCTGGAAATGGCGACGTTAAAGCTCTGGGACGGGATGTGCGCGAGCTGTTCGACCTTCAGCATGGCAGCGTAGCCCTCGATGCTGGGAGCGCCGAAGGAGTTGATGAGACGCTGCAGGATGAGGAAGCCGATTGAATTGACGCCCGTCTGCAGCATGATCGGAATACTCAGGCGCATCAGCAGCGCCCCCTGTCCCTTCCAGGCGTAGAGATAACGCCGTTTCGGCAGCAGATCCGGGAAAATGTGCCGCAGATACAGGAAACTGGCGATGGCGGAACCTGCCTGTGCGATCACGGTCGCGGCAGCCGCGCCGGAGACACCCATATGAAAGACGGAGATAAACACACAGTCCAGCACGATGTTCAGGGCGGCGGAGATCATCAGGAAAATGAGCGCGCCGCGCGAATCCCCGTGTGCCCGCAGGATGCCGTAGGTGACATTGTAGAGCAGCTGGAAAATAATTCCGCCGCTGTAGATCAGAAAGTATGCCATACTGTCGAAACGCATTTCCTCCGGTGCCTGCAAAAAACCGAAAATAACTGGACGGGCTGTCAGAAAGCAGGCGGCGGTTAAAAATATACTTGCGATCACGGCAATCAGATAGGAGACGGAGATGGATTCCTGTATATCCGTCTCTTTTTTGGCACCGAAATACTGGGCAACTGCGATGTTGACGCCGGCACCGATGGAGGTGCAGATGGCGGTCAGAAGCCAGGTCATGGAGCTGGTCAGTCCGACGGCTCCAAGGGCGGTCGCGCTGATGAGGTTTCCGACGATCACGCTGTCAGCGAGGTTGTACAAAACCTGCAGCAGGTTTGCCCCCATGATGGGCAGGGAAAAGAGCAGGATGGAGGACCATTCCCGCCCTTCGGTCATATCTTTTTTCATATGTATAAAACTCCTTTGATACAGCTAAAATCATGAGTTTAGTGTAGCATAGGGGATGGAAAAAGTAAAGAGAACGGAAAGTGCTGTAAGATAATCTGGTGGCAGCAGAAATTTGTCGTGGGTTCAATGGAGCGCAATGGTAAGATGTAGGCTGTGACTGTAGAATGTAGGCAGGCTGGAATATTTATTTCGTAAGAAAATTGGAAGATTTAGAATACAGGAAGCGCTTGTCAAGTGGAAAGAGGAGGATCTATAATAGAATAGGTTTAACAAATATTAAGAAAAAGAGATGAGGAAATCTTGAATCACAACATGGAAATGACGGAGAAAACGACGGGAAGCGGGGCAGCACGGTGGGGCTTTTATCTGATGGGGCTTCTGATTCTGGCGATGGGGCTTACGCTCAATACGAAAGCTGGACTCGGAGTGTCGCCGATTATTTCACTTTCGTATGCGGCATCCGTGATCTGGAACCGGAATTTTGGTGATATGACCTTTGTCCTGTATGGTATCTTTGTCTTGATTCAGGCGGCGATTCATCTGCGGGAGAAAGGAAAAGCCGGACGCAGCCTGCTTATGAAAGATGCGCTGCAGTTTCCATTGAGTATTGTATTTACAAGATTTCTGAATGTATTTTCAGTGTGCATACCGTCGTTAGAAGAATGCGGATCGGAGGCGTCTGGACTTTTAGGACGCCTGGGAGTGCTGATGCTTGCCCTGATTTTTACAGGCATCGGCGCGGCGATGTCCCTGTCAATGCGGCTGGTGCCAAATCCGGGCGATGGTCTGGTGCAGGTGTTTGCAGACACCTTTGGAATCGGCACGGGTCTGATGAAGAACTGTGTGGATGCGTTTTGCATTGTTCTGTCACTGATTATGGGACTTTTGTTTGCGGGAAAAACGGTGGGAATCGGCATTGGAACGGTCTGTGCTGTCATGCTGGTGGGGCGCGTGATTGCGCTGTTTCATCATATTTTTGGAAAGGCGATGCTGCAGGCGGCTGGACTGGAAAGTGGCAGGAACTGACAGAGTGTGTGGAAAAAGGTGTGCGAAAGATAAAAGCAGCCGATTTTTGAGTGAAATTCAGATACATAAAATAATAGGAGATAAATAAGATGAAATTGAGAATGAAGCGGAAAGCAATGGTAGTATTGGCAGCAGGCATGTTGATGAGTGCGGCAGCTCCGGCGGCTGCGATGGCGGCGGAGAAAGCGACAGGACCGGCGCTTACGGCAAGCTACAACGGGGATGTAAATACACTGGAGGCGGCGAAGGATGCAACGCAGCTGATAGTGGTGATTGGCAACCGCCAGGATCCGGCGAAGAGCCGTCTGGACTGGTATAAACGCGATGCAGATGGAAAACTGGTGCAGGTGATGTCGAAAGAAGCGGTCAGCGGCATGAACGGTATCACGATGCAGAAGCAGGAGGGCGATAAGAAGACGCCGGCGGGTGTGTACCGCTTTACGATGGCATTTGGCCTGAAGGCAAATCCGGGAACGATTCTGCCGTATCACCAGATCGTGGACGGCGATTATTATGTGGATGACGGAAACAGCCAGTATTATAACAAGCTGGCAAATACGAAGCAGGTACAGAAGGACTGGAATTCGGCGGAGGATCTGATGGCGCAGGCGCCGCAGTATAATTATGGCCTGGTACTGGATTATAATCCGGAGTGTACACCGGGAAAGGGATCGGCGATCTTTCTGCATTGCCCGAAGAGCTGGAATAATACGGGAACTTCCGGATGCATCAGTATTCCGGAGGAAGATATGAAAAAGGTTGTGTGCCAGGTGGATACCGGGACGAAGATTGTGGTGGTGCAGGATGAGAGCGATTTAGCAAATTACTAATTAGATAGGCTGTGAGAGTCAGATCTCATTTGGGGATTTTTATCTGGAAGCAGATAGGAACCCCCAGATGAGTTTTTTTGTTTCATAGGACATAATTTCCTAATGAAACCCAAAAACGCCGGACAATATCCGGCGCTCAGGTGTCTCAAAATATCTGTCCCTACGTTGGCATTATCCAAATCAGGTTTTGGGTCGGAACTTTTGGTTTCCTCTCAGCCTGCATCACAAGCTTCCCATTATCGAAATGAATTGTAGCATGATTTGGAAAAATAGCAGTGGCAACTCTGGTTTTATGATTTATTTGCCCCGCCCATCTGCCGGCTCAGCATCCGCAGCATTTCCGCCTGCCGTTTCTGCGCTGGGGGCATTTGGTCTGTCAGGATCGAAAAAAGAGTGTCCATTTCTGAGGTTGAGAATTGCGGGGAACCGTTGCTGCCCCGGAGACTCATGAGAAGCGGCAGAAGCTTGTCTTGCGGCGTGTTTCTTGCCTGATCGGCTAACTGTTCCATCTGTTTTATTTTGTCTGGATCCATGGAGCGGAGTCTCGGATCCTGTTTCCAGTTTTGAAATTCCATAGTGTGTGCCTCCTGTCTGTTTGAAGTGGATGTGCCAGATGCACGGTCTGTGGGTTTTTTCTGTCTGCGGGAATATTCGGCTTGCGGGTAAAGGACAGATGCCGGAACTGCATCAGAATTGGGTGAATCATTCTGGATATCTTGCGAAGTCGGAAAGGATGCTGTCTGCGGCATATTTTGCCAGTAGGATTCATAGAGGCGGGAACCTTCGATAAAATTTAAGACCAGATCGATCGAACTTTGCTCTTCCTCTGTGCCATACGGCTTGATCGCTTTCAGCATATCAACCGGCGAATCCTTGTCGCGTTCGCCCACCGAGCAGATTCCGATCTCACCGTCGGCCGGATCAGCAAATAGCTGCATCGTCTTTTCTAGTTCGCGGAATTTCACAAACAGGGAGAAAAAACGCTGTTCCGGGATGTGAATATAGGGAAGCGCCGCCTTGACAAGCTGCATATGTGGGAGTGAGGTCAAGCGGTCTAACTCGGTCATTTTGAGAGAAACATCTTGGTTCACGAAAAAAACCTCCCAAATCTTTGTCTCAATATATGCAGATGAGAGGAAAAAAAGACGTTTTGGTTCACGGGTAGGCACTTTTGGAACCGAAAAAGAACGGGAATGTTTAAAGAAAAAAAGCTCCGGGACAGGAAAAACCACATATAGTATATTATAAAAAATAAGAAAGAAAAGGATTCAGAGCTATGAACACCCGGCTGATCATTGATGGAAATGCCGTTTATGAAATAGATGAAGACTGTCTCACCTGCCGCGGACGGCGGACCGGATGCAGACGCTGTGCGGAAGCAGAATCCCACACCTACGGGCGAAGCACAGTTTTACAGAAAATGGAACCGGCCAGCGAAAAATCACAAACTCACAAATGAAGGAAGATGTGGTATAATGTGAATAACTAAAGAAATCCCCCCATTCCAGCCTATCCAGCCACTTCCTCATGAGGTGTTAGGGAAAGCTGGAATGGGGATACCGTAGCAGAGCTCCAGAGTCCTAAGACAAACTGGCTCACAACAACATTGCATCAGGAACTGAAAGGACGAATCCATATGAACCCATATAAAATCATGCTGGTAGATGACGAGGAGGAAGTACGGACAAGCATCATACGCAAAATCGACTGGCAGGATGCCGGATTCGAGGTGATCGGGGATGCGGAGAACGGGAAGGAAGCACTGGAAAAGATCGAGCAGAATGAGCCGGATGTTGTGCTGACAGACATCCGGATGCCATATATGGACGGGCTGGAGATGGCGGAGAATATACGGCAGAGATATCCGTCCATCAAGATCGTGATTTTTTCTGGTTTTGATGAATTTGAGTACGCAAAAAAGGCGATCAAGCTCAATGTGATCGAATATATTTTAAAGCCGGTCAATGTCGAAGAGCTGACGGCGATTTTAAAGAAAATCAAGAAAAATCTCGATGAGGAGATCGAGCAGAAGCGGAATGTTACCCTGCTTCGGGAGAGTTATATCAAGAGCCTTCCGGCGCTCCGGGAACATTTTTTGAATGACCTGATTCACGGCGGCATGGAGGAAGCGCAGATTGAGGAAAAACTGAACGAATATGCGATCGACGTTGCGGGTGCGGTCAAATGGGTGATTGCGGCGATCCATCTGGAACCGGATGAGAAGGTGGACAAGGCAGTTTCGCTGCATCAGCAGCGGGAGCTGATTCCGATTTCCGTCCGCAATCTGATTGAGGAAAAACTGGAAGGGCAGTACCGTTTTATTGTGTTCCACTCTTCCTTTGAGACGATCCTTCTGGTGGCGATCGACAAAGACAATACGCAGACCGGACTGATTGCCCTGCTGGGCGATATCTGCAAGGAGACGAAGAAAATTCTGGAGGTATCGGTTACGATCGGCGTGGGCGAGAGCTGCAGTTCGCTGACGGATTTAAGCCGCCCGTGCCACACTGCACTCAATGCGCTCGGTTACCGTGCGATCACGGGTTCCGGCGGCGTGATCTGCATCGGCGATATGGAGCCGTCCGGGCATGAAAAACTCCGGTTCGACAGCCGGATGGAGTCGGAGCTTATAGCGGCAGTCAAGTTTGGACCGAAGGAAAAGATCCGTTCCGTGATAGACGGGATTGTGAGCCGGATGGAGGATGCGCGGGTGCATTACCGCCAGTATCAGGCGTATGTGCTTGCGATCATCAATGTGCTGACACAGCTCTCCCAGCAGTATGATCTGCGGATCAGCGAGATGTTTGGCGTGGAAAATGATTATTTCGAGATTCTGGGGCGCGTCCAGAAGATGGAGAATGTCCGCCTGTACCTGACCGAGGTGGCGCTCAAGATGAATGCCGGAATGGAAGAAGAGCGGAGCAATACGACAAAAAACGTGATCCGCGAGGCGAAGCAGTACATTCAGGACAATTTTCAAGATCCGGAGCTGTCGGTGGAGAAGATCTGCCGCCATCTGCATATGAGCCCGGCGTATTTTTCAACGATGTTTAAGAAGGAGACGGGACAGGCGTACATCGCCTATCTGACCGATGTCCGGCTGGGGCGCGCGGTCGAGCTTCTGATGGCAACTGACGACAAGACGTATATCATCGCGGAAAAGGTCGGCTACCCGGAGCAGAACTATTTCAGTTACGTATTTAAGAAAAAATTCGGTGTTTCCCCGACGCGGTACCGCACGGCACACCGGAGCGGGGAGGCATAATGGGTAAAAAAAGGACGATCTGGAAGAAAAAGCTCTTTGACGATGCCAGCATCCGGTCGATGATCTTTATCTATTTTACGATCACGGCGCTGGCGGCGAGTGTACTGATCTCCCTGTCGCTGTACCAGAGAATGTCACGGCAGGTCACGGAAGTAGTACAGGAGGAGAGCCAGAACCTGATCGCGCAGGTGGGGCGCTCTGTGGAGTCGTATCTCCGCACGATCATGAAGCTGTCCGACTCGCTTTATTATGGCACGATCAAGAATGCCGATCTGTCGATCCAGTCGCTTGGAAGTGAATTTACGCTTCTCTACGATAATAATAAGGATAATGTGGAGAATATTGCCCTGTTTTCGGAGGATGGGGCGCTTCTGGAGGCAGTCCCGGCGGTGCGTCTGAAAAATGAGGTGGATGTGACGCAGGAAGAATGGTTCCGGAGCGCCTTAAACCGGACGGAAAACCAGCATTTTTCCCTGCCGCACGTACAGTATGTGTTTGACAATGCGGAAAATCAATACCGATGGGTCATTTCGCTATCGCGGGCGGTCGAACTGACACACGGAACCTCGACCTCGCAGGGCGTCCTTCTGGTCGATATTCGCTATTCGAGCCTGGAACAGCTCTTTGGCGGCATCACGACGGGGCGCGGTGGTTATTTCTATATGATCAGCGGAAATGGCGAGATTCTTTACCACCCGCAGATGCAGCTTCTGGATTCCGGCTGGGTGCAGGAGAACAATGGACAGGCAGCCGGCTATTCGGACGGAAATCATGAGGAGATATTTGCCGGAAAAAAGCGGATGGCGACGGTCAAGACGATCGGCTACACAGGCTGGAAGGTGGTCGGGGTGACGCCGGAAAATGCCGTGTCGCTCAACACGATCAAAACCCGGCTTTTTATCGTATTTGTCATTGCCCTCATTTTGTGCATTCTGGCTCTGATTAACTCTTATATTTCATCGAGGATCACGAATCCGATCCGCGAGCTGGAAAAATCGGTCGGCGTCCTGGAGGCGGGCAATTTAAGCGCACCGGTGTACATCGGCGGTTCGTATGAGATCCGCCATCTGGGAAAATCAATCAGTGATATGGCGGGTCAGATCCGCCTCCTGATGCAGGATATTGTGCGTGAGCATGAGGCGAAACGCAAGCAGGAGTTTGATACGCTGCAGTCGCAGATCAATCCGCATTTCCTCTATAATACGCTCGATATCATTGTCTGGATGATTGAAAATGAGCAGAAAACGGAGGCGGTCAAGGTGGTGACGGCGCTGGCGCGGTTCTTCCGTATCAGTTTAAGCCGCGGCAAGAGCTTAATTACTGTGAAGGATGAGCTGGAACACGTCCGGAATTACCTGATGATCCAACAGATGCGGTTTAAAAATAAGTTTACCTATACGATCGAGTCAGATGATGAGGTTTTGGAACTTGCAAGTTTAAAACTGATGCTGCAGCCGCTGGTGGAGAATGCGATCTACCATGGCATGGAATATATGGACGGCGACGGCGAGATCTTCGTGCGCGCCTGGCAGGAGGAAAAAGAGCTGTATCTGGAGGTGCGGGACAATGGGCTTGGCATGACGGAGGAACAGGTCGAGAGCCTCTTTACCGATACGGCGCACGTGGCATCCAAGCGCGGATCCGGCATCGGGGTACGCAATGTCAACGAGCGGATCAAGCTGTATTTCGGCGCGGAATATGGTCTTTCGATCGAGTCGGAGCCGGATGAGGGAACCGCGGTGAAGATTCATCTTCCGGCAGTGCCTTACGAGAAAGTGCTGGAAGAGAAGAAAGTGTAAAAGTGGGGGCGACAGATCAATGCGATATGGAGTGAGAAAAAAAAAGGAGCTGGTGCTCTGGGGAATCCTGTGTGTGGGACTTATTTTGCTGTATCTCCTTTCCTCCACGGATTGGATCATCAAGGAAAAAGAGGTGGAGGTCTACCCGGTGTCCCTGATTATCAGCGATACTTCGGATGATGATTACGTCAACTTCCGCAAGGGCGTGGATCAGGCGGCGGTTGAGTATAATGTAGATGTCAGCTTTATTACCCTGTATGAAAAGGATAATCTGGCACAGCAGATGGAGCTGGTGCGCCGGGAAGCGGCAGACGGTGCCGGGGCAGTGATACTGGAGCCGGTTGATGAGCTGGAATGCCGCCAATATCTGGAAGAAAATACATATGGAACGCCGATTATCCTGCTGGGTGAATTATCACCGGATGAGGAGGTCAAGGGGGCGGTTCATATGGACTGGACGGCAGCCGGGAGAAAGCTGGGCGAGGCGATTACGGCGGAACAGAGCCCCGATCTTCCTGTCTGGATCTTTGCAGATAACCCATATATCGGCAAGGCGGGGGAGATGAAGCAGGGGCTGACGGAGGTGCTGGAAAAACAGGGCTTTTCCTATACCATTGTGCCGCGCGGCACCGATGATACTTACCGTTCCGTCATTGAAAAAACAGTTTATCCGGGCAGCGGCACGGCGGTGGTGGCGGCACTGGATTTCGCCAGCACAGCGGAGGCGGCGGAGATTGTCGGCGGAAGCAGCGTGTACGGAAAATACATTTCCGGGCTATACGGCGTCGGGATGATGCCGTCCCTGCTGGATCAGCTTGACAAGGGGACAATCCGGGGGCTGGTGGTAACAAACCAGTTTGACGCGGGCTATTTTGCGGTCAAAAAAGCAGTGCAGGCGATTGAAAAAGAGCAGGAGAGAAGCCAGCTTTCATTGGAATCCTACTATATAGAGAAGGATGAGCTGCGCTCGAAGAAATATGAGAAGATGCTGTACCCGATTGATTAAAAATCCGGGAGGGAGTATAGAAAGATGAAAAAAAACGGAAAAAGCATTCAGATGGCGCTGGCACTTCTGGCAGTGGGCACACTTCTTTTAAATGGATGCAGCGCGGCAAAACCGGCAGAAAAAAAGAGCATCCGTATCGGTGTAACGCTGTACCGGGGCGAGGATGCCTTTATCAACAATATCCGTTCCAGCCTGGAGGAAAAGGCGAAGGAATATGAGCAGCAGACGGGCATTAAGGTCAATCTGGAAATCATGGATCCGAAGGGAAACCAAAATACGCAGAACAGCCAGGTAGATCGTTTCCTTTCCCTGGAATACGATGCGATCTGCGTCAATATGGTGGATCGCTCAGCAGCATCGTATGTCATCAACAAGGCGATGGATGCCGGGACGCCGGTCGTATTTTTCAACCGCGAACCGGTCGAGGAGGACATGAAACGGTGGGAGCACCTCTATTATGTAGGGGAGGACGCGCGGGAATCGGCGGTTCTGCAGGGAGAGCTTCTGGTGGATGCGTATCAGGAAAATCCGGGCAGTCTTGATTTAAATGGGGATGGAACCGTGGGATATGTGATGTTGGAGGGCGAGCGCAGCCATCAGGATTCGCTGATCCGCACAGAGTGGTCGGTGCAGACGATGCGCGACGGAGATATTCCGCTGGAAAAACTGACCGGTGGTTCGGCAAACTGGGATCGGAGCCAGGCGGCGGCGCTGATGGAACAGTGGATCCGCCAGTTCGGGGATGCGATCGAGGTGGTGATCGGCAACAACGATGAGATGGCGCTCGGAGCTGCCGAGGCGCTTGAACGCGTCGGTGACACAAGGGGCGTCAAGGTGGTCGGCATCGACGGAACCCCGCAGGGAATCGAGGGGCTTAAGAGCGGAAAACTGTATGGAACAGTCCAGTGTGACAGCGACGAGTATGCAGAAGTGATTTTTGAGATAGCTGCCGCTGAGGCACTTGGTCAAAATGTACAGGAAAAGGTCGAATTAGAGGAAGGAACCTATTATCAATGCAGTCAGAAAGCGTTGACTGTTGCTGATTTACCATAAAATCCCACAGTTTCACACCGGAAAAACAAGAATATGTGAATAAAATCACAAAGGATCTAAAAAAATTTTATATAAGAACCAAGAAAATTATATGGAAAAGTGTACAAACGATCCGTATAATAAAGGTGTCGATAAGAAAAAATGACGAATCGGCGAAACTGTATAATGTGTGTATGCGGAAAATTTAACTGTTCGGTGGATCCGGACAGCGCAAACGGATACGCAAGTTTAAGGGAGGACAAACATTATGAAACTGAAAAAAGTAGCAGCACTTGGTTTGGCAACTGCAATGGCATTTTCCGTAACTGCTTGCTCCAGCAAACCGGCAGAGACAACTGCAGCGGCAGAAGAGACAACAGCAGCAGCTGACGCAGCAGAGACTGTTAAAGAAGCAATCGAAGGAAAAGATCCGGCAGAAGTTAAAGTTGGTATTTCTATTTACCAGTTCGCTGATAACTTCATGACACTGTATAGAAACGAACTTCAGAAATATTTAGTAGATGAGCTTGGCTTAAAGGCAGAGAACATCTCCATCATGGATGGTAAGAATGACCAGTCCGAGCAGATGAACCAGATCCGTAACTTCGTTACCCAGGGATTTGATGTTATGATCATCAACCTGGTTCAGGCTTCTTCTGAGCCGGATGTAACCAACATCTGCAACGAAGCAGGTATCCCGGTTGTTTACATCAACCGTGAGCCGGATGCTGAGAGAGAGCAGGCTTGGGTTGACGACGGCATCAAAGCTACTTATGTAGGTGCTGATGCTAGACAGTCCGGTACATATCAGGGTGAAGAGATCGCTGAGCTTGAGAACAAGGGTGATGCAGACGGCGACGGCGTTGTTCGTTACATCATGGTTCAGGGTGATCCGGAGAACGTAGATGCTCAGTACAGAACTGAGAAATCCGTTGAGGCTTTAAAGGCAGCTGGCGTAGAGGTTGAAGAGCTGACCAAGCAGCGTGGTGATTGGGATCAGACAAAGGGTCAGGAGATCACTGCTAACGCTCTGTCCCAGTACGGCGACAAGATCGATGTTGTATTCTGCAACAACGATGCTATGGCTCTTGGTGCTCTGCAGGCTATCGAGGCAGCTGGAAGAACTGTAAACAAAGATATCTACCTGGTAGGTGTTGATGCTCTGGTTGAGGTTGTTGAGAACGTTATGAACGACAAGATGACCGGTACCGTATTCAACGATTACTTCGGACAGGCTCATACAGCAGCTGACAAAGCTCTGGATTTCGTAAACGGCAAAGATGTTGACAACGTATACATGGTAGACTATGTAAAGGTTACAACTGAGAACGCTGGCGATATTCTGGAAATGATTAAATAATTGTAGCTGTTCAGAGAAGGACGGTTATGAACATATCACTCCCCTGCAGGGGAGTGAATAAAGTGTCGGGTGTG
>ERZ837487.487-NODE-487-length-59339-cov-28.813407_pt1 | contig 59339 bp, 49 predicted proteins | sample MGYA00519911_ERZ837487 | MGnify/ENA primary metagenome ERZ837487 (study PRJEB31850, sample SAMEA3708818) | human gut metagenome | biome: human gut; feature: human-associated habitat; material: faeces | place: China | collected 2014 ... | reverse complement strand
CGCAGCCGCCGAAGCGGTGCTTAAGCCGCTAGGCGGGAATTGTGCGGTGTTGCCTTAGAATCTGTGGCGTACAGTCAAACATTTGCCTTTTTCCCCCGGCGGGATGATGGCCCCCCACCACGCATTTTCCATCAAATTTTGCTTTTTTCTCCCCTTACCGGCCAAAAATCCGGTATCAGGCGTTGCAATCCCTTAAAAATCATAGTAAAATAAAAAGGTATGTCTTGTAACCTTTCTTGTAATAGTTCAGGTGCCGCCTGAAAACCAGAGTGATAGAGGAGTGTTCCCCATGTGACGGAAGCAGACAACCGTAAAAAGTCACATTGCAATGGAATAAAGGAGTATTGACTTTCATGGCAACTTTGCGTGAAGAAATCGAGCGCCGCCGGACGTTTGCGATCATTTCGCACCCGGACGCCGGCAAAACCACATTGACCGAAAAGCTGCTGCTGTACGGGGGAGCCATCCAGACCGCCGGTTCCGTCAAGGGCAAGCAGAGCGCCAAACATGCCGTTTCTGACTGGATGGATATTGAAAAACAGCGCGGTATCTCTGTTACCTCCTCTGTTTTACAGTTCAACTATCAGGGCAAGTGCATCAACATTCTGGATACCCCCGGCCACCAGGACTTCTCCGAGGATACCTACCGCACCTTGATGGCGGCGGATTCCGCCGTCATGGTCATCGACGCCGCCAAGGGCGTTGAGGCCCAGACCATCAAACTGTTCAAGGTCTGCACCCTGCGCCATATCCCCATTTTCACCTTCATCAACAAGATGGACCGCGAAGCCCGCGACCCGTTTGAACTGATGGAAAACATTGAGACGATCCTGGGCATCAAAACCTACCCGATGAACTGGCCCATCGGCTGCGGCAAAGAGTTCAAGGGCGTGTTTGACCGCGGCACCCGCAAGGTGCTGGCTTTTGAAAGCGATGGCCGCGCCAACGGCGTGAAGATGGTGGACGAGATCACCGCCGAGCTGGGCGCACCCGAAATGGACGAATTGATCGGCGCGGCCAACCACCAGAAGCTGGCTGACGACATTGAGCTGCTGGATGGCGCCGCCGAAGAGTTTGACCTGGACGCTGTGCAGCACGGCCAGCTGAGCCCCGTATTCTTTGGCTCCGCGCTGACCAACTTTGGCGTGGAACCTTTCCTGAAAGAGTTCCTGCGCCTGACCCCGCCGCCACTACCCCGTAAGGATGCCCCCACCGGCGATGTGGTGGATCCCTGCAGCGAGCAGTTCAGCGGCTTTGTGTTCAAAATCCAGGCCAACATGAACAAGAATCACCGCGACCGCATTGCGTTTTTGCGCATCTGCTCCGGCAAGTTTGAGCGCGGCATGGAAGCATTCCATGTGCAGGAGGGCAAGAACATCAAGCTTGCTACCGGCACCAGCCTGATGGCTGATGACCGCGCCATCGTGGACGAAGCCTATGCCGGCGATATCATCGGTCTGTTTGATCCGGGCATCTTCTCCATTGGTGATACGCTGTGCACCGGCAAGCAGCATGTGCAGTTTGCGGGCATCCCCACCTTTGCACCGGAACATTTTGCCCGCGTGACCCAGGTGGACACGATGAAGCGCAAGCAGTTTGTGAAAGGCATGGAGCAGATCGCACAGGAAGGCGCGATCCAGATTTTCCGCGACCTTGGCTCCGGTATGGAGGAAGTTATCGTCGGCGTGGTCGGCGTGCTGCAGCTGGAAGTGCTGGAATACCGCCTGCGCAACGAATATAACGTTGACATCCGTATGCAGACCCTGCCGTATGAGCACCTGCGCTGGATCATGAACGACCCGGATGAGCTGGACCCCAAAACACTGGACCTGACCAGCGACACCCGCTGCATCGAGGACCTGAAGGGCAACCACCTGCTGCTGTTCGGCAGCCCGTGGAGCATCAACTGGGCCGAGCAGCACAACGAACAGCTGAAGCTGTCCGAGTTCGGCAACCTGACGTTCTGATTTTGTTTTGTAATTATGAAAAAAGGCATTGCGGGCCGCGCGTCTGCAATGCCTTTTTTGCATCTTGCGGTTGCACATGGGGGCCAAAACGGGTATACTGAGAGAGTATAACTTTGTCCTTTTGCAGAAAGGAGGCAGCCCGGATGAAGGCTGACCGCTATTTGTTTGATGGTTCCCACCCATGCGCGCTGCGCAAGCTGCCCTGCGACAGCAACGATGACCATGTAAAGAAAGAAGATATCCTGGCCAAAACTGCCGAAAACCTGGAAAAGATGGCCGCCCTGCAGGACGCCTTTTACGCCGATGGGCGCGAGGGCCTTGTGATCATTCTGCAGGCGCTGGATGCCGCCGGGAAGGACAGCACCGTAAAGCATGTGATGGGCGGCCTGAACCCCCAGGGCGTACAGGTAACCAGCTTCAAGCAGCCCACCAGCGAGGAACTGCACCACGACTTTTTGTGGCGGGTGAACAAAGCTCTGCCGCCCCGCGGCAGCATTGCCATTTTCAACCGCAGCTATTACGAGGACGTTCTGGTGGTGCAGGTCCACGACCTGCAAAAGACCTACCAGATGGCCCCGCGCGTGCTGGAAGACAGCAAGAAGGACTTTTTTGAAAAGCGCTACCGCCAGATCCGCAGTTATGAAGAATACCTGTACGAGAACAGCTACCGCGTGGTCAAAATCTTTCTGCACGTTTCCAAGGACGAACAGAAAAAGCGCTTTTTAGAGCGCATTGACCGCCCGGAAAAGAACTGGAAGTTCTCCTGCTCCGACCTGAAAGAGCGGATGCGTTTTGACGAATATCTGGATACCTTTGATGAAGTCATCACCGCAACCGCTACCAAGCACAGCCCGTGGTATGCCATCCCGGCTGACCAGAAATGGTACACCCGCTACCTGGTCAGCGAAATTGTACTGGATGCTTTGCAGAAGAGCTGCCACGAATACCCGGTGCTTTCGGACGATGCAAAGGCCGAACTGCTGAACTGCAAGGCAGCGCTGGAACAGGAATAATGCCAAACGCTGCCGGGTGGATGTTCCCCCGGCAAGCCGCAAAAGGAGGGGCGCACTTTGCCGCCGATCCGCGTATTACAAATCATGCCCGCCATGGACGCCGGCGGCATGGAAACCTTTGTCATGAATGTCTACCGTGCCGTGGACCGCAGCCAGGTACAGTTTGACTTTTTGTACCACTATGATAAGCCCTGCTTTTATGATGCTGAAATTGAAGCCCTGGGCGGGCACATTACCAAGCTGACGGTGCGGCAGGACAATAATATCCCGAAATACCTGCATGACCTGCGCGCCTTTTTTACCGCGCACCCGGAATACAAGGTCATCCACGGGCATTACAGCGGCTTTGGCATGTTTTATAATGCCGTGGCCCGCCGCTGCGGGGTGCCGGTGCGGGCAGGTCACAGCCACAACACTGCCTATGAGCACAACCTGGTGGGCCAGCTGGACCGGCTGATGAGTTCCCGCTTTGACCACGACCTGACCCACCGCTTTGCCTGCAGCCAGCGCGCCGGGGAGATGCTGTACGGCAAACACCCGTTCACCGTGCTGCCCAACGGCATTATGACCGATGTGTTCGCCCTCCACGATCCCGCCGCCCGCGCCTTCCTGCGCGCTGAGCTTGGCGTGCAGGAAGGTGAAATTCTGTTTGGCCATGTGGGCCGTTTTTGTGAGCAGAAAAACCATGCCGGGCTGCTGCGCATTTTTGCCGGGGTCAGCCGCCGCATGCCCAACGCCCGGCTGGTGCTGATCGGCACCGGCGAGCTGGTTGATTCCACCCGTGCCCTTGCCCAGGAGCTTAACCTGAGCGACCGGGTAATTTTTGCCGGGGTGCGCAAGGATATGGCCGCGCTGTACCACGCCATGGATGTATTTTTGCTGCCCAGTTTGTTTGAGGGGCTGCCCGTTGTGCTGGTGGAAGCCCAGGCCGCCGGCCTGCCCTGCTTTGTGGCCGATACGGTGGACCCCGGCGCGGCGTTTGCCGGCAACATCCACTACCTGCCCTTGCAGAATGAAGCCGCCTGGGCTGATTCCATTGCCGCGGCGGACCTGACCCGTGACCCCAACGCCCAGGCCAAAGCCATTGCCGCCGGATTTGATGTGCACACCAGCGCGGGCATCCTGCAAAAATTTTACCTGGAGCAGACGCAGAAATATACAAAGGAGGTGCAGCCATGAGTGAAACCGAGCCCCAGTTCAAAGGCCCTGCCATTGCCGTGGTGGTACCGGTACATAACGGCGCTGCGTTTTTGCAGCAGTGTCTGGCATCCCTGGCTGCGCAGACCTTTGGCGATTTCGCCTGTTTTGTGGTGGATGACGGTTCCACCGATGAAAGCGCCGAGCTTGCCGCCGCGTGGGAAAGCCGGGACGCCCGGTTTGTTGTGATCCACCAGCGCCAGAGCGGTGTTGCCGCCGCCCGCGCTGCCGGGGTGCGCGCGGGGCTGAACCTGAACGCCCGGTGGTTTGCCTTTTGTGATGCGGACGACTGCTACCACAAGCAGTTTTTGGATGCGCTGTACCGCGCTGCCCAAACCACCCGCTGCCAGATTGCCTGCTGCCGGTATGACTGCTTTACCGAGGATATTCCTGCGGAAAGCCCGCCGCCCAGCCAGACCACGGTGTTTCAGCCGCCCGCCCATCTGGATGCCCTGCTGCATGACCACCGGGTGGACTTTGGGCTGTGGAACAAGCTGTACGCCCACGAGCTGATCACCGCCGAGATCATGGACAACGGCCTTGCCTACAACGAAGACCTTGTGGCCAACTGGCAGATTTTCAGCGTGGCAGACGGCTGTGCCTATGTGGATTTTGCAGGCTACCATTACCGGCAGCACGCGGCTTCGGCCAGCCACCGTGCCCTGCCGCCGGAAAGCATTGATCAGCAGCGCCAGGCCGCCGTGTTCATCCGCGAGCATGCCAGCCCGGCCATCCAGCAGAGCGCCAACGCCTTTTATTACGAAAAGCTGGTCTACCTTGCCAGCATGATTTTGCGGCGGGACGATGCCGCCGCCTACCGCGTGCAGATCAACGAGCTGGGGGTGGGCATCCGCGCCGGGCTGCAGGACCCTAACCTTGGCCGCAACCCGCGGCTGCCGCTTGCCATCCGCGCGGCGGCGTGGGCAACCATCAACTGCCCGGTGCTGTGGCGCAAAGTGTGCCGTACCATGTTAAAAGACCGGCGCTGACTCCTTTTGCACAGGATAAACACCATGCGTATTTTATTTGTACTGGATAGTGTGGAAAACCCAACCTCTGCCAATGTGCTGATGGCACAGCGTTTGGCAGGGGTGCTTTGTGCTGCCGGGCACACCGTACACCTGCTGGAACTATGGGACGGCCTGCATCCCCAGCCGGAGCTGCCCGGCTGCACCGTGCACTGCCTTGCCTTTGCGGACGAGCGCCTGATGAACGCCGCGCTGGAAAACGGCCGCAGTGGCGGTTCGCCCATTCCGGTGCGGCTGGCGCGGCTTTGCTGCCACCCCACGGCGGTGGCGGCGGCGTTCCGCCAGCTGGTGCTGCACGCCCCGCGCCGGGTGATGGATACCCGCCGGGAGCTGGAAAAGCTTGATGCTGCGTTCCATTTTGAGGTGATCTGCGCTGTTTGTGCGCCCTACCGCGCCGCGTTTGCGCTGGAAACCGCGCAGGTGCAGGCCAAAAAGGCCATCTGGCAGCTGGACCCCTATGCTTCCAACCGGGATTATCAGGCCCCCGGCGGCTACCCGCGGGAGCAGGAGCTGCTGAACCATCTGGCCGCCGCCTTTATCACCCGGCAGGCCGTTGGGGATTACGCCCCCGGCGCCCCGCTGGCCGCGGCGGCGGAAAAAGTTCATGTGCTGGATTTCCCCAGTCTGGTGCCCCCGGCGGCAGTGCCGAACCATGCAGCAGACAGCAAAAAGCGCTGCGTGTTCTGCGGTTCTTTGTATCCCGGCCTGCGGGAGCCGGGCTTTGCGCTGGAACTTTTCCGCGCCCTGGGCCCGGCCAGCGGCTGGACCCTGACGATGGCAGGCGGCGGCTGGCAATACTTTGCCGCGGACGCTGCCCAGACCAAGGCTGTATTGGGCGAACAGTTTGAACAGCCCGGCCCCGTGCCCGCCGAAACCGCCCGCACCATGCAGGCACAGGCCGATGTTCTTTTGAACCTTGGCAACGCGGTAGACAACCAGCTGCCCAGCAAACTGTTTGACTACTTTGCTGCGGGCAAGCCAGTTTTGCACCTCTGCGTGATCGAAAACGACCCTGCCCTGCCCTATCTGGCCCGCTATCCGCTGGCGCTGGTGCTGCACCAAGGCCAGGCTGATGCTGCGGATATTCTGCACCGCTGGCTGGGTGAAGTGTGCGGTAAACAGCTGCCTTTTGGGGAAGTGTGTGACCTCTTCCCTGAGCTGGTGCCGCAGGCGATTGCGGCTGAATTTGTGAGGTGGCTAATGTGAAAGTACTCTGGCTTGTCAGCATCACCATCCCTGCTGCCGCGGATGCCTGCGGTTTGCAGGCAAAAGAGATCGGCGGGGGTTGGCTTTCCGGCGCGCTGGGCGGCATGACCGCCGCACCGGACGCCCCGGCCATTACCGTTGCCAGCGTGGATGCCCGCGCGGAAACTTTAACCGTTTGCAGCAAAAACGGCGTAAGTTTTGCACTGGTTCCCACCGGAAGTGTGGAAAACTTTTCTGCCCTGCTCAAAAAGATTGCCCCGGATCTTGTCCATATCTGGGGCACCGAGTACGCTGCCGCCCGCACCATACAGCAGGCGGCCCAGGCGGCGGGGATACCGGTGATGGTGGGCATCCAGGGCGTGATGGTTGACTGTGCCCTGCACTTGAATGACGGCGTGCCAGCACGGCTGCTGCACTCCTGCGCGGCGCAGCATTTGATTGACCGCCATGTGCCGGGCGGGCTGCTGGACGTGAACCAGGCCCGTTTTGACACCCTTGCCCAGAGCGAAGCCGCCGTGCTGGCCAACGCCCGCCATGTGACCGGGCGCACCAGCTTTGACCGTTCCGCCGTTCAAAAGCTGGCCCCGCAGGCCAGTTATTACCCCTGCAACGAAACGCTGCGCCCGGAGTTTTACACCCCACCGGTGTGGCACCCCCGCACCTTTGGCGAAGCGCCGGTGCTGCTGCTCAGCCAGGGCAACTACCCGCTCAAAAACCTGCATACCGTGCTCAAAGCGCTGCCCGCCGTGCTGGCGCAGTACCCCGGCGCGGTGCTGCGGGTGGCGGGCTGGCCCCCGCTGGACAAAGGGCCGCTGCTGCGCCCGGTGATTGACTGGATGTTCCCCTACCAGACCTGGTGCAAACAGCTGATCCGCCGCCTGGGGCTGGCGGACCATGTGCAGTACACCGGCCCGCTGGATGCCGCCGCCATGCGGCAGGCTTACCTGGATGCCGATCTCTTCCTGTTGCCGTCTTACAGCGAGAACAGCCCCAATAGTCTGGGCGAAGCCATGCTGCTGGGCCTGCCCTGCGTGGCCAGCGCGGCAGGCGGCATCCCGGATATGCTGCAAAGCGGCGTGCAGGGGATGCTGTACGGTGCCGCCGGGGATGATGCCGCCCTGAGCGCGGCCATTTTACAGGTGCTTGCCCTGCCGGACCACGGCACGGCGCTGGGCACCGCCGCGCAGATCCGCGCCCGGGTGACCCATGACGCGGCCAAAAACACCGCACAGATGATTGAAATTTACCGCAAAGTCCTGCAAAGGGAGGGAACACTGTGAGCCTGCCCGCCATTGGGGTGGTGATCCCCTGCTATAAGGCCGAGCACACGCTGCGCCAGACGGTTGAAAGCGTGCTGCAGGGTGCACCGGACAATTTGCAGCTGGTGCTGGTGGAGGACGGCAGCCCGGACGGCACCGGCGCGTTGTGTGATGCCCTTGCCGCCCAGGACCCCCGCGTTACCGCACTGCACCAGCCCAACGGCGGGGCATCCGCCGCGCGCAACGCGGGGTTGGATACACTGTGCCGCAGCGGTGCCGAGTGGGTGCTGTTTGTGGATGCGGACGATACCCTGCTGCCGGGACTGTGGCAGGCGCTGCCCGCTGCATTTGATGCGCAGCCGGGCCTGATTTTGTACGGCATGGTGCGCGCCAGCGGCCCTGCCCCCAATCCGCTGGCCCCCGGCTGCTATGCCGGCCCCGCCGCGCTGGGGGATGCGCTGGACCCGCTGCTGTTTGAAAGCGGCTACCTCGCCGCCCCCTACCCCAAGCTGTTCCGGCTGGATGTGATCCGCCGGAACAAGCTGCGGTTTGACCCACGCTTAAAAATCAATGAAGATGTTTTGTTTAATCTTCAATATTTGCGGTTTTTGCTTTTTTTACAAAAAAACTCTGCCATTTATTGCCTTGCAGGTGTATACTATAATCAGAATGATATGCTTGCGGGCAGTCTGTCCCGCTCCCTGCGGGGGGATTTGCTGGACGCCGAGGCTGTGACCCGCCCCGTGCTGGAAGCATTCTTGACGGATGCCAAGCTGCCTGCACCAGAAATTGACCGCCTGGTGCAAATAAGCCGGGTGCGTGCCGCGTTAAATCAATATGGGCTGCTGACCGGCTGTCCCGGCCGCATGCCGTTTGCCCAGCGGCGGCAGCTGTTTGCCCGCATTTTGCAGGATGCTGATGCCCGCGCGGCCCTGCGTGCCCGCCTGACTGCGGACCCCAACCGCCTGCTGGCGCTGCCCTACCGGCTGGGGGTATTTTTGCACAGCGCCTGGCTATTGGCCGCTTATACCCAGCTGAAAAACCGCTTTTTATGAGAGGAACGTTTTGCATGCCGAACCCGACCATTTCCATTGTGACAACTGTATATGACGCCAAGGATTACATCCCCCGCACGGTGCGCAGCATTCTGGCCCAGAGCTTTACGGACTTTGAGCTGCTGCTGGTGGAGGATGGCAGCCCCAACGGCTGCGGCGAGCTGTGTGATGAGCTTGCCAAAACCGACCCGCGCATCCGGGTGTTCCACAAGGAAAACGGCGGCCCGGCCTCCGCTTTGAACGTTGGGCTGGACAATGCCCGCGGGGATTACATCGGCTTTGTGGATTCGGACGACCTGGTGGATCCGGATCTCTACGAAACACTTTTGAATGCCATCCGCGAAAATGATGTGCGCATTGCCTCCTGCAATGCCGACGCGGTGGACGAACAGGAAAAGCCCGTGCCGGGGGCCGGGGTCAACATCAACATTGCCGGGCGGCACATGGCCATGGAGCTGCTGCTGGATACCTTTAAAACCGGCGGCTTTTACGGGTTGCTGTGCTGGAACAAGCTGTTTGACATCCGCCTGTTCCGCGATAAAGGCGTGCATTTTGACGAAACCATGTTCTTTGGCGATGACGCCAGCGAGCTGCACCGCGTGTATGACGGCGAGTATGTTTACTGTGTGCCGCGCGTGCTGTACCACTATCGGCGGCGCGGCGGCCAGATGACCGAGGTGCTGTTTCCGCCGCGGCGGCTGGATGATTTGAAAATGTACTGGAACTGGCTGGGCTGGTTTGCCGCGCAGCCGGACAAAACCGAATATAAAGGTTATTATGAATGGGCCGTGGCATGGTACTGGAAGGTGTTTTACCTGTTCTGGTGCCAGGCCAGCGAGGCCGGAGCCATGGCAAAGCTGAAACCGGAATTTTTGAAGCACAAAAAGCATCTGGACGGCATTTTGCCGGACATCCTGCGCTGCCCGCATGTGCCCGGTGCCGAAAAAGCTCGCGCTGTGCTGTTCTGCGCCGCACCGGGGCTGACCTACACGCTGGCACACGCCCGCGGCAAGCTGCATGGCAGCAAAACGGACTGAGGAATGAGGGGGAAAAACAAGATGGAACATATTGCAGTTAGTGTGATCGTTCCCATTTACAACGCAGAGCCCTGGCTGGAAGAGTGCGTGCAGAGCATTCTGGACCAGGATTTCCCGGCCAGCTACGGCACGATCGAAGTGCTGCTGATCGATGACGGCGCAACGGATGGCAGCGGCGCTTTGTGTGACCGCCTTGCCAAGCGGGACAACCGCATTAAAGTGGTGCACCAGGAGAACCAGGGGCTTTCCGGCGCGCGCAACACCGGCATTGATATGGCCCGCGGCCGCTATTATGCCTTTATTGACAGCGACGATGTGGTGCGCCCGGCGTACCTGAAAAAGATGTACGAAGCCTGCGAAGCGCACGACGCCTACATGGCGATCTGCGCAGTGGAGGACGTACAGGAGAACGGCAAGCCCCTGCCGGAGCCGGTGTTCACCCCGCCCACGCAGGAAGGTGTGTTCCGCGGCAAGGATCTGCTGAATGATTTTTATGCCCCCAACGGCACTTATTACACCGTTGCATGGAACAAGCTTTACCGCGCCGAGGTGTGGAAGCTGCTGCATTACCCGGAGGGCCGTCTGCACGAGGATGATTTTGTGGCGCACCGGCTGTTCTGGCGGTGCGATAAAGTGGTGTGCCTGCCGGATGTTTTGTACAATTACCGCCTGCGTTCCGGCAGCATTATGCGCACCAGCCTGAAACCCGGCGCGTTTGACGCGGTGGACGGCCTGGCTGACCGGTACCGCTTTTATGTCGAGAACGGCGCGGACCGTTCGGTGATTGATTCGGCTTATGCTGCCTGTTGGCGGCGGTATCTTTTCCTGTGCGCCAAGGTACGCCAGAACCCGGATCCGCAGCTGGTCAAGGCCATCAGCAAGGAGCAGTTTCTGATGCAGGGGCTGATCAGCTACCTGCCCAACTGCCGCCACATGAAGATGACCGAAAAGCTTTCCGCCGCCCGCTGGGCCATGATGCCCGCCGAAAGCCTTTGCCCTGCAAAGTGATTGTTTACGGGAGCTTTCCAGCCTTTTTTGAAAAAAAGGCTTCGGCGAAAAAACTTTAATATAATAGAATATAAGAATAAAAATAGGGATTGGATAATGTCATAGCGTTTTTCCAAGGATTGTATATGGGACAAACGGCCACGGGACGATGCAAGCATCGTCCCCTACAAATAATTTTTAGGTCTGCGATAACCATTTTGCGTTTCTCCCCGGCGCGATGAGGGCATCGCGCCCTACAGATATTTTATCTGTTCCGCACATCCCCCAAAACATCTCCAATTCCTAATTTCTAATTAACCTCCTAACTCCTAACTATTCCTCCGTCCACACCAAACTTTCAAACCAACGAAAAAAGGGGTTGTCCATTTTGCCGCTGCGCTCGCCGAATACACCGCGCAAACCGCGCATTTTGCTGGTTCCGCCGCCGGAGCTGCCGGTTCCTGCCGTGCAGGGCGGCGCGGTGGAAACCCTTGTCACCCACCTGATCCGTGAAAATGAACGGGCGGGCAAGCTGGACCTGCTGTGCGCCAGCATCCCGGACCCGGAAGCCGCCGCCCAGGCACAAGGGCTGCAGCACACCAAAATGCTGTACGTTGCCAAGCCCCGCGGCGTGCGCCGGTATTACCCCATGGTGTTTCTGGAGCGCTGCTTTGGCGTTGCCGCCCCGTATGACCCGTGGTATCAAAAGGTTCAGCTTTCCCTTGCACTGGAGCTGCCCACGCCGGACCTGATTGTGGCGGAGGGCGGCACCCTGACCCAGTGCAGCGCCATCAGCAAAATGTTCGGCAAGCGGCGTTGCCTGGCCCACCTGCACGGCCAGACCAGCTGCAGCCATGAGATGGACGCCATTTACGGCGGTATTCTGGCCCTGAGCGAGTTTATCCGCGATGATTACCTCAAAACCAGCGAGCTGGACCGCAAGCATGCCTACATCCTGCACAACTGCATTGATACCGCCCGCTTTGTGCCCGGCCCGGCGGATGCTGCGCTGCGGGCTTCCCTCGGCTTTGCGCCGGAAGATTTTGTTGTACTGTTCTGCGGCCGCCTGGAGCCGGATAAGGGCATCCACAAGCTGTTGGAAGCGATGGAGAATATCCATGACCCGCGCATCAAGCTGCTGATTGTGGGCAGCCCGTTTTTTGGCCGTACCCAGCAAAGCCCGTTTTTGCGCAAGTTGGAACAGCAGGCCGAGACCCTTGGCGACCGGGTGCGCTTTACTGGCTATGTGCCCAATGATTCGATGCCGGAATATTACCGCCTGGCGGACCTTGTCTGCGTGCCCACCTTGGTGGAGGAAGCCGCCGGGCTTGTGGCGGTGGAAGCCATGGGCTGCGGCCGACCGGTGCTTGCCACCCGCAGCGGCGGTATGCCGGAATATCTGGACGGCAGCCAGGCCGTGCTGGTGGACCGTGACGGCAATGTAGCCGGGCAGCTGAGCTTTGCCATCCGCATGCTGTACGAACACCCGGATCTGCGCGCCCAGATGAGCACCGCCGGTGCAAAGACGGCACAGCGCTATTCTTCTGCACGCTTTTATGATGATTTTGTACGCATTGTGTACGATTTTGGAGGTCACCTATGGAACAGCCCGTCATCTGTGTGATCGTTCCGGTATACAAGGCGGAAGCCACCCTGCCCCGCTGCATCGAAAGTGTGCTGACCCAGCAGCTGCCGGACGGGCTGCGGCTGATCTTGGTGGACGATCAAAGTCCAGACCGCAGCGGCGAAATTTGTGACGCTTACGCAGCAAAGGATCCCCGTGTGATGGTACTGCACCGCAGGGAACGCGGGGTTTCCGGCGCGCGCAATGCCGGGCTACGGGCCGCCACCGGCGAGTATATTGTATTTTTGGACAGTGACGATGCCCTGCGCCCCGGCGCTTTGGCCGCCGCCCTTGCGGCACAGGCCGCTGCCCCCAACGCTTTTGTGCTCTGGCACTACACCATGCAGCCGGACGATACCACCCCTGTAACCACAGTAGCCCACCCGGCCCAACAGAGCGACCTGGCCCGCCTGCACCTGGACTGCCTGATCGCCATGCCGTGGAACAAGCTTTACCGGCGCACATACGCCCGGCAGCTTGCCTTTGACCAGGCTTATACCCTTGGCGAAGATTTGCAGTTTGTGCTGGATTATCTGGCTCTGCTGGGGCGCTGCCAGCCGGATTTCAGCTACCTTGTGCTGGAAAGTGCCCTGACCTTTTACGATTGCAGTCGCACCGGCACCCTTTCCACCAAGTACCACGCCAATTACTGCGAAATTTGGCCCAAGCATTTTGCCAAGCTGAACGCCGCCTGCACCGTTGCTGCCTGCCCGCCGCAGGATATGCTGCCGCTGCACCGCGCGGAATTGCAGGTTTTGGCGGAGGGTGCCGCGGACATTTTGCGGCGGGACCCCGACGCCATGCCCGCACGCCGCGCCAAAGCCCGCACCGCGCTGCAAAGTCCATGGCTGAAAAGCCTGCTGGATACAATGCGCCATGAGCACTGTTATAGCCCCTATTACCTGCCCTGCCGCTGGAACAGCTTACGTCTGCTATGGATGTTGTCCGAAGCTGCGCGCACGCAGAGCCCCCTGTTCGGCAAGCTGGACTGGGCGGGGTATTATTTGCTGCTGGGCCGCATGAAGCGCGGCTGAACCGCAGCCTGCTTTCTCTCTGGTATTACAGTACATTTCCCCCAGGCAGCGCCGCTGGCTTGCCTGGGGTTTTGTTTTTGCATCGTCAGGTTTTTGGGGTTGTAGATTGTATTCACCTGCTTAACATGGTATAATGGGACAGAATTATCTCTTTGTACTATTTTTAACACATTTGGGAGAATTATTTAATAGTCAACCACTGCAGCGGCACTGCTTTTATGTGTTTGGCCGCTAAATCTGTTTTGGAGTGTTTTAGATGATGTTTTTATCGCGTGCAGAGTCCTCTTATCTGCACCAGCACCTAAGCGTTGTGCGCCATGTCACCCTGGACCCGGAGGGCCCCGGTGTGCTGCGCATTCACCTGCTCCCTTGCAAAAAAGCACGGCGCAATGTGCCGTTTGTTGCACTTTTGAACGGGCAGGATATTTTGCCGCTCAGCGTTTCCTGGGCCATTCTGCTGGCAGGGCTGATGGACGCCCTGCAGCCTTTTGAGGGCAAGGAGATCACCGAGGACCAGTGGGCCGGCATTGCCGCCCAGGCTGTGGAAACCGCCGCTGCTGTTTACCCGAAAACGGCTCCCGACCAGATCCGCGCGGATTTGAATGCCATGCTGACCTCCTTCCGCGCGCTGACCTCCGGGCAGGAACCGCCCGTGCATGTGCAGCCGATGGACCTGGGCGCTTACGCCCGCTATATGGCAGCCCCCCACCGTATGGACCTGATGGTAAGCTCCATGGAAAAGGACGGTGCCTGGCACTGCAACCAGAAATGCCTGCACTGTTACGCCGCCAACCAGCCCCTTGGCGCGGTGAAAGAGCTGGATACCGACCAATGGCTGGCTGTTATCCAAAAATGCCGCGCGGCGGGCATTCCGCAGCTGACCTTTACCGGCGGCGAACCCACCATGCGCAATGACCTGGTCAGCCTGGTGCATGCCGCACAGTGGTTTGTTACCCGGCTGAACACCAACGGCCGCATGCTGACCAGCGCCCTTTGCCGGGAACTGGCGGACGCCAGCCTGGACAGCGTGCAGGTCACCCTATATTCGGCGGATGAAGCTATCCATAACACGCTGGTGGGTGCCCCCGGCTATGCGGACACCATCAGCGGCATCCGCAATGCGGTGGAGGCGGGGCTGAATGTCAGCATCAACACCCCGCTGTGCAGCCTGAACCAGGATTACACCGCAACGCTGGCGCTGGCCAACTCTCTTGGCGTGCGCTATGCCACCTGCAGCGGGCTAATTCCCACCGGCGGGGCCGAAACCGACCCCAGCAAGGCCACCCGCTTAACGCCGGAAGCACTGACCGCCGTGCTGCGCCCCGCGATGGCCTATGCTGAACAAAACCACATGGAGATCAACTTTACCAGCCCCAGCTGGCTGCCGGATGCGGTACTGTTGGACCTTGGCTTTACCCAGGTGCCCAGCTGCGGTGCCTGCCTTTCCAACATGGCCGTTGCGCCGGACGGCACCGTTCTGCCCTGCCAGAGCTGGCTGCGGGAGGGCGCTGGCCTGGGCAACATCCTGCATGACCCCTGGCACAAGATCTGGAATGCCCCCGCCTGCCGCCGTGTGCGGGAAGAAAGTGCGAAAATGGAACACATCTGCCAGCTTGGCACAACCGTTCCCGCACAGGGAGGTTTGTGATGAAACAATCCGTTTTACGCTTTGCCGCGCAGCTGTGGGCTATGCTGGCCGTTCTGCTGCTGTTTGTTGCCGCCGCCCTGCCCGCCCATGCGGATGACGGCGACATGGATGAGATCACCCACTATACCGTAACAGTGGACACCCGCGCCGATGGCTCCGCCGATATCACCTATGAGCTGGACTGGAACGTGATCGGCGGCAGCCTGGATGAACCGCTGACCTGGGTGCGCATCGGCCTGCCCAACAGCCACAACGACAGCCTGGTCAACCTGACGCCGGATACAGTTCTTAACGTAAGTTCCGTGGATGACGGTGGTTCCTTTGCCAAGGTTGATTTTATCAACGCCTACTTCCCGCCGGATATTGCCGCCACCATCGGCGCACAGAGCAGCGTACACTTTGCGTTCCAGGTACACCAGTCCCATCTGTTTTTGCTGAACGAGGACGGCAACGCCGACTACAGCTTTACCCCCGGCTGGTTCGATGATTTGTGTGTGGATAAGCTGACCATCCGCTGGGTGGCACTGGACGGTATCCAGGCCGATAACGACAGCCAGGACGGCAACTATCTTGTGTGGAACTTTGGCCCGCTGGACCATGGCGAAAGCGCCACGGTGCATGTCAGCGTTCCCGCCCATACAGCACAAAACTACTCCCCCGATGCTGCCGCAACGGACAGCGAAATGTATTATGACGACAGTGACCAGGTACTGGTTTTCTTCTTCGTGCTCCTTCTGGTCATTATCGTGATTGCTCTGATCACGGTTTCCGTTTCCCGCACAAACGGGATCTGGAACGGTGGTTTTGGCGAGGATGACCCCGACGACTGGTACTGGTATTCCAACGGGCACACCCATATCCATGTTGCCCGTAATCTGCCCCCGCCAGAAGGCTACCATCGCGTTCCCCCACCCGCAAACTTCAAGGCCGGGGGCGGAAAGACCCGCGGCGGTGGTGCCGGGCGGCGCAGCGGCGGTTCGGATCACTCCAACCATTCCAGCTGCGCGTGTGCGTGTGCCTGTGTTTCCAGCTGTGCATGCGCCTGCGCGTGTGCGGGCGGCGGCCGCGCCGGGTGCAGTATCAAAAACTTTTATAAAATTACCGTGAAAAAAGCCGACTGATATAACGGAGGGCAAAGCCATGAGCCTGGAAGATCAATACGATGCCTGGGTGCGAAGTGTGACCGGTACAGGCCGCCACAGCGCTACCAAACAGGACCGCGATGCCGCGCAAAACAGCCTGAACGCCATGCAGGCCCAGCTGGACGCTTTGGCCGAAAGCCAAAAACGCCAGAAATCTGCCGCGGATGCCCTGAACGCCGTGCAGCGCGCCAGCGCCGCCACCGCGGACAGTGTGCGCCGCATGAGCAGCGAGCTGACCCAAAGCCTGCGCCAGGACGGCCTGCTGGGCGGCAAAACCGCACAGCCTGCCCCTGCAGCAGAACCGGTAAAAGCCGGCCCGGAAAACTTTAATGGCCTGGCCGACCGGGTGCGCCAGCAGGTGCTGGGGCAGGATGCCTTTGTGGGGCAGGTGGTCAAGGCGTTCCGCCGCCCCTTTGTGATGGGCACCGCCGATACCGCCCATGCCCGCGGCAACATGCTGCTGTGCGGCCCCACCGGTACCGGGCGGCACTATGCCCTGACCTGCATTGTGGACGAGATGGCAGGCCGCGGACTTTTGCACAGCGCCCTGATTGAAACGATGGATCTGGCTCTGTACCCCGGCCCCGCACAGGAAAAGCTGTTTTTGCAGGACCTGTATGCCGCCTTGCAGTCTGACGCCGAGGTTCTGGCCTTTGACCATTACGAAAGCTGTGCATCCAATTACCTGAACATGCTGGCAACGCTGGCCATTGACGGCACTCTGCCGCTGACCAGCCGCTATGTATTGCAGCGCGGCATTCTGGTGGATGTGGGCACCGCCCTGGCCCCCGGCGCGATCGGCGAATTGCAGGCTGCCGGCAAGTATTTTGTATTTTTCTCCAACCGGGACGAAACCGCCCTGGCGGACAAGTTCGGCGCGCGGTTCGTGGACGCGCTGGAGGGGGACATCTGCCGCACCCAGGCGTTCACCCCCGAAAGCCTGGCCGCCATTGCCGCGCGGGAGCTGAACCACCTGGCCCAGCGGGTCAAGGCGCAGTGCGGCCTTGTGCTTGCCATGGGCAGCGATGTGCGGGACCTGGTTGCCGCGCAGTACGGCAAAACCAGCGGCATGACCGCCATGCGCGATTATGTCGACAGCATCTACCGCGCCTTTGCAGAGTACGTTCTGGATGCGGACGACATTCCTACCGCCGGAACGCCCGCCAAATTGACGGTGGACGGCAGCCGCCTGATGGCCGCCATTGGCAGCGGTGAACCGTTTGACCTGCTGGCCCTGTTGCCCCGCCAGTACCGCGGCGATGTGGATGCCGTGGAAGCGGAGCTAGATGCCATTGTGGGCCTTGACGAAGTAAAGGATTTTGTGCGCGGCATTGCCCAGAACGTGCAGGCCCAGCAAAAGCGCAAGGCCCAGGGCCTGAAAGTTGCTGATGTGAACATGCACATGATTTTTACCGGCAACCCCGGCACCGGCAAAACCACGATTGCCCGCATTCTGGCCAAGTATCTGAAAGCCATCGGCGCACTGCGCGGCGGCCAGCTGGTGGAAGTGACCCGTGCCGACCTGGTGGGCCGCTATGTCGGCCACACGGCCCCGCTGACCAACCAGGTGATCCAGAGCGCTTTGGGCGGCGTGCTGTTCATTGATGAAGCATACAGCCTGTACCGCGGCGGCGAGGACAGCTTTGGGCTGGAAGCCATTGACACCCTGGTAAAGGGTATTGAGGACCACCGCGATGACCTGGTGGTGATCCTGGCCGGGTACAGCAAGGAGATGACGCTGTTCCTGACGGCGAACTCCGGCCTGGCCAGCCGCTTCCCGAACCAGATTGAATTCCCGGATTACACAGGCGCTGAGCTTTTGGCGATCACCCAGAGCATTGCCAAAAGCAAGGGGTACCGCCTGGACGATGCCTGTGCGATGCCGTTGGTGGCATTCTTCGACCGCCGCCAGTCAGAGAACGCCGCCGAAAATGGCAACGGACGCATGGCCCGTAACACGCTGGAAAAAGCCATCCTGAACCAGTCCAAGCGCCTGGTCGCGGATGCTGATGCCGCGCTGGACCTGCTGCTGCCGGGGGATTTCGAACTGGAGTGATTCCTTACGGGAGTTTTCCGGCCTTTTTGAAAAAGGCCTTGGCGAAAGACTTTAATGGGTATCGCATAAATCACATAAGCTAAGGCAACACCGCACAATTCCCGCCTTGCGGCTTAAGCACCGCTCCGGCAGCTGCGGCACGGCATCTGCGTTGCCAAAATGCTCGATAAGACATCCAGTATTATCTGCGCTTTTGGCTTAGCAGCTGCCGCACCTCGCTCGCCGTATCGGCACTTAGAATTATGCGGTATTGCCCTAAGGTGTATCTGAAAACAAAGAAAATAACGGATATTTCGCAAAATCCCGCTGTGTTTGTAGAAATAGGCTAAATTTTCGACTTTTCAGATACACCCTAAGAAATAGGCATGCGGATTCTCGGTAGATACGAGGGTCCGCATGCCTTTGGTTTTGCGGGGGATCGGTTTGGAGTCTGGGATTTTGGTACAAAAGTTCGCAGTGCGGCAGGGTTCCGCGCCGCGGCCCACCACCATTATTCTTTATTCATTAAAAAGCCCCCGTCCCACCTCCAATTCCTAATTACTAACTACTAATTTCTAATTTCCGCCGAAAACTCCTCCCTCCTAACTAAAAAAATCCGCCCCATCCAGAACAGCTCTCACCATTCTAAACGGAGCGGACAAAAGTTTGATTTACAGTACCTTGGACAAAAACGCTTTCAGGCGCGGATTGTCGGGGTTCTCAAAGAACTCCTGCGGGGGCTTATCGACCTTGATAACGCCCTCATCAATAAAGATCACACGGTTGGCAACCTCGCGGGCAAACCCCATTTCGTGGGTCACCACCACCATGGTCATGCCATCGCGGGCCAGTTCTTTCATCAGTTCCAGAACTTCGCCTACCATTTCGGGGTCCAGCGCGCTGGTGGGCTCGTCAAACAACAGCACTTCAGGGTTCATGGCCAGTGCACGCACAATGGCAATGCGCTGTTTCTGGCCGCCGGAAAGCATGTTGGGGTAAACATCCGCCTTATCGGCCAGGCCAATGCGCTCCAGCAGCTCCATAGCCTGCTTGTCGGCAGCAGCCTGGCTCATACGGCCCAGGCGCACCGGAGCCAGCGTGATGTTCTTTTTCACCGTCAGGTGGGGGAACAGGTTAAAATGCTGGAACACCATGCCCATCTGGGCGCGGGTGGCATCAATGTCGCGTTCGGTGATCTCTTTGCCGTCCAGCATAACCGTGCCGCCGTCCGGTTCTTCCAGGCGGGTCAGGCAGCGCAGAAAAGTGGACTTGCCGCAGCCGGAAGGCCCAACCAGGCAGACAACATCGCCCTTATTGATGGTCAGGTCAATGCCCTTGAGCACATCCAGACCGTTATAGTTCTTTTTTAAGTCCTTAACGACGATCACTCTTCGCCAGCCTCCCTTCCAGTTTGCCAAGCAGCCAGGTAAAGATCATAACCAGAATCAGATACATCAGCGCCACGCCGAACAACGGGAACATCGGCTCGTAAGTACGGTTCATGATGCCCTGTGCAGCGTACAGCAGCTCCTTGCCGCCAATAACGGTGATGAGCGAGGTATCCTTGAGAAGGACGATGAACTCATTGCCCAGGGCAGGCAGCACCGAGCGGATGGCCTGCGGAATCACGATCAGCACCATGGTTGTCATGTAGTTCAGGCCCAGGCTGCGGCCGGCTTCCATCTGGCCGGGGTCAACGGCCATCAGACCGCCGCGGATGATCTCCGAAACATACGCACCGGAGTTAATGCCCAGTGCCAGCGCGCCGACCATGGTAAAGTTGCGGCTGTTGGCAAAGATAACCATGCTCATAATCAGCATCTGCACCATCATGGGGGTGCCGCGGATCACAGTGGCGTATAGCTTGCATACAGCGTTGGCAACGGCAAGAGCCGGGTCGTGGTGGCCGCGGCGCTGCTGGTCATGCGCAACACGCACCAGGGCAACCACGCTGCCCAGCACCACGCCGATCGTCAAAGCAATTGCCGTTACATACAGCGTGGGGATGACCCCTTTGAGGTATTGCTGCCAGCGGTTTGAGGCAATAAATGCCTGGTAGAATTTGACGAACAGATCCTGCCCGAAATCCAGCTTTGTACCAGCTTTCGCCAGCTGGGTCAGCATTTCGTATTGTGCGGCCATCCGCATTCCACACCTTTCCTGTGTTCCGGCACCAGGGCACCGGGCGTTTATTTTACGGTCTTACCAACAAAAGGGAGGCGCCCCTGTGGGCCACCTCCCTGTGGCACTTGTGAAAAAGCTGCTTTATTCAGCAGTGATGTACTTGTCCACGATAGCCTGCAGGGTGCCGTCGGCCTTCAGCTCTTCCAGAGCGGTGTTGATGGCATCCTTCAGTTCGGTGTTGCCCTTACCAATGCCGATTGCGTAGCTTTCTTCCACGTAAGCGGTGTCCAGCAGCTTCAGGCCGGGGTTGGCAGCAATAAATTCCTTAGCGGGAGCGTTATCAATAACAACGCAGTCAACCTGGCCGTTGTTCAGCATCTGCACGGCAGTCAGGCCGTCGTCGTAAGCAACAACGTTCTCATCGCCAAAGTCGTCAGAGCAGTACAGGTAGCCGGTGGTACCGCGCTGGGTGCCGATTTTCTTGCCAGCCAGGTCATCCACGCTGGCAATATCGGAATCTTCCTTGACGATGATGGACTGGATGCCGGTTGCGTAAGAATCGGTGAAGTCCATCACGTTCTGGCGCTCGTCGGTAACGGTAACGCCAGCCATAACCATATCGGACTTGCCCTGCTGTACAGCCAGCAGTGCAGCGTCAAAGTCCATATCATCGATCTGCAGCTCCAGGCCCAGCTTGTCAGCAATAGCCTGTGCAGTCTCAATGTCGATGCCCTCAAATTCGCCGGAATCGGTGGTCATCTCGTACGGGGGGAAGGCTGCGTTGGTGGACATGATCAGCTTGCCCGGCTCAACGGTGGACAGCTCAGCAGTTTCAGTCTCGCTGGCTGCTTCAGAGGAAGCAGCCTCGGAAGATGCAGCATCGCTGGAAGCGGCTTCGGAAGATGCAGCAGAAGAAGCGGTGGAACCGCAGGCAGCCAGGCTCAGGACCAAGGCAGCGGCAGTCATCAAAGACAATGCTTTTTTCATTACAATATACCTTCTTTGTTCATGGTTCTCTGATTTTCAAGGCGTATCTGAAAACAAGGAAAATGACGGACATTTCGCAAACACAAGCAGGATTTAAGGCAAAGAGCCGCAGGAATCCTTTGTGGATTCCAAGGGCAACACCGCACAATTCCCGCCTTACGGCTTAAGCACCGCTTCGGCGGTTGCGGCACAGCATCTGCGTTGCCAAAATGCTCGATAAGACATCCAGTATTATCTGCGCTTTTGGCTTAGCATCTGCCGCACCTCGCTCGCCGTATCGGCACTTAGAATTATGCGGTATTGCCCAAGGCTTTTTAACGCAAAATCCGGCTGCGTTTGTAGAAATAGACGATACTTTCGACTTTTCAGATGCACCCTAGCGCAGCGGCGGAACTTTCCCTCTTTCCGGAGCTGCATCAGGATAAATTCTAGTATAATACATAAATATTCAAAGTCAATGCATAAATATTGAATTCAGCATTTTGCGGCAAGATGGCTGCCCGCCCCACCAGAAATTGTGCATTTTTCAAGCCTGCATTTCACAGTTTTTCCTGATATATTGACGCCGTAAGTTAAACGTGGTAAACTTTACGCGTTCATGAGCGAAATTCATGCCATTCAGTCGAAATAAACCGGCTTGCATTACCTTGCCGTACAAAAAAGAGGAATCAATATGCTGACATTAGGTGACCTGCACATTGGGCAGGATGCAATCATCCGCGTGGTAGGCGGTGAGGGCGAGCTGCGCCACCACCTGCTGGATATGGGGCTGACCCCCGGCACCGAGGTAACGCTGCGCAAAACGGCCCCCATGGGGGACCCCATTGAAGTGGAGCTGCGTGGTTATGAGCTGACCCTGCGCCTGGCCGATGCGCAGAAAATTGAAATTGACAGCGTACACGCAACGGACCGCGCCGCCCCCAGCGAAGAGCGCCACAAGGTGGTAGCCCACCCCGGCGTTGGCGAGCTGGACAAAGCCGCCAGCTACCACGAGCGCAAAGCCGGCGCCCCCATTGCCGCCGGTGCACCGCTGACCTTTGCCCTGGCCGGCAATCAGAACTGCGGCAAAACCACGCTGTTCAACCAGCTGACCGGCTCCAACCAGCATGTGGGCAACTTTCCCGGCGTTACGGTGGACCGCAAGGACGGCGTGATCCGCAACCACAAGGAAGCCACCGTAACGGACCTGCCGGGCATTTATTCCCTGTCCCCTTACTCCAACGAGGAGATTGTCACGCGGGATTTTATCCTGAGCGAGCACCCGTCCGGCATTATCAACATTGTGGATGCTTCCAACATTGAGCGCAACCTGTACCTGACCATGCAGCTGATGGAGCTGGATACCCCCATGGTGCTGGCGCTGAACATGATGGACGAAGTGCGCGCCAACGGCGGCACCATCATGGTAAACCAGCTGGAAGAAACGCTGGGCATTCCGGTTGTTCCCATTTCTGCCGCAAAAAATGAGGGCATTGACGAGCTGATCGAACATGCCGTCCATGTGGCGCGCTACCGGGAGCTGCCGGGCCGCATCGACTTCTGCACGGCAGGCAGTGACCCAGCAGACCCCAGGGGCGCGGTGCATCGCTGCATCCATTCTGTCGGACATTTGATTGAGGACCATGCCGCTGCCGCCGGGCTGCCGCTGCGCTTTGCCGCCACCAAGCTGGTGGAGGGAGACACCCTGATTGAAAAAGCCCTGCAGCTGAACCCCAACGAAACAGATATACTGGGCCACGCCATTGCTGAAATGGAAACCGTGACCGGGCTGGACCGCGAAGCCGCCCTTGCGGACATGCGCTTTACCTTTATTGAAAAGCTATGCTCCGCCACGGTGGTGAAGCCGGGCGAAAGCCTGGAGCATAAGCGCAGCGTTGCCATTGATAAGATCCTGACCGGCAAATACACTGCCTTGCCCTGTTTTGCGGGCATTATGGCGCTTGTTTTCTGGCTGACCTTTGGCGTAGTGGGCTCCACCCTTTCGGACTGGATGACCCTTGGCATCGACTGGTTTACCGGCGTTGTGGACCGCGCCCTGACGGCGTATCAGATCAACCCGGTGGTGCACAGCCTTGTGATCGACGGCATTTTTGCCGGTGTCGGCAGCGTGCTGAGCTTTTTGCCCACGATCGTTATCCTGTTCTTCTTTTTGTCCATCCTGGAAGATACCGGTTATATGGCCCGCGTGGCCTTTGTTATGGACAAACTGCTGCGCCGCATTGGGCTTTCGGGCCGCAGCTTTGTGCCCATGCTGGTGGGCTTCGGCTGCTCGGTTCCCGCCATTATGGCAACCCGCACCCTTTCCAGTGAGCGTGACCGCCGCATGACGATTTTGCTGACCCCGTTCATGAGCTGCTCGGCCAAATTGCCCATCTATGCGCTGTTTACGGCCGCGTTTTTCCCGCGGGTATGGCGTGCACCGGTCATGATTTTCCTCTATCTTTTCGGCATTTTGTGTGGTATACTGTATTCGCTGATCCTCAAGCAGACCTGTTTCCGCGGTGAACCGGTACCCTTTGTGATGGAGCTGCCCAACTACCGCCTGCCTTCGCCCAAAAGCGTCGGCCAGCTGATTTGGGAAAAGGCCCGTGATTTTATTCAGCGTGCCTTTACAATTATCTTTGTTGCAACCGTCGTGATCTGGTTCCTACAGACGTTCGACACCCGCCTGAATGTTGCTGCCACCCCGGATTCCAGCCTTCTGGCTTTGGTTGGCAGCCTGATCACCCCCATCTTCAAGCCCCTTGGCTTTGGCGACTGGCGCATTTCCACTGCGTTGATCACCGGCTTTACCGCCAAGGAAAGCGTTGTTTCCACCCTGACCGTCCTGCTGGGCGGCGATACCGGCGCGCTGAACACGCTGTTCACCCCGTTTACTGCGCTGGTTTTCCTGATCTTTACGCTGTTGTATACCCCCTGTGTTGCAGCCATTGCCGCTGTCAAGCGGGAACTGGGCGGTGGCCGGGCTGCACTGGGTGTGGTACTGATGCAGTGCGGCATTGCCTGGGTTGTGGCGTTTGCCGTGCACTGTGTAGGGGTTTTGCTGGGGTTGGCATAAGGGCAGCGTATTCACCTGTCACTTTGTTTTCGCTTAACCCATAGGGAGGTTTTTTCCATGTCACTTCAAAGTATCCTTGTTCTGGTTATTATTTTTGTTCTGCTCGGCGTTGCCATCGGTTTTATTGCCAACAGCGAAAAGGGCTGGCACGGCGGCTGCACCGGCAACTGCGCCAGCTGCCAGGAACACTGCAATGACAAACAGAAAAAGAACCCGCCCAAGCAGCAGTGATGTCCAGACCGAAGGAGACCGCCGTATGACTGCTGTTCAACAACCCGTCGCAACAGCTTCCCGCCCTGCCGTGCGCCAGCGCATTGACTGGATCGACACGGCCAAGGGCCTGTGCATGATCCTGGTTATTGTGGGGCACACCCTGCCCTACGGCAACCTGATGCGCAATTTCATTTTTTCGTTCCATATGCCGGCCTTTTTCTTTCTGACCGGCTATACGGCCCGCCGCCCGGATACCTGGCAGGGCTTTGCCCGCCGGGTCAAAAAAGACTTTGCTGCACTGATCGTTCCCGTACTGGGTGTGGTACAGGTGTTCAACGTTTTGCTGAACTTTTTCCTTTCTGATGACAGAAGCCTGACCAACCTGTGGGATATTGCCCGCTACAATGCCATCACCCTGTTCTGGGCCAGCGGTAACCCTGCCGACGGCATTCCCAGCTGCGGCATGCCATGGTTTTTGTTTGCACTGTTCTGGGGCAAGCTGATCTGGGAGCTGCTGGGGCTTTTGTTCCCCAAAGGGGATTTTGCCGTCAGTTTCATTGTCATGCTGTTCGGGGCATACATCGGGCAGGTACAGTATCTTCCCCAATGTCTGGATGTTGCAATGGTCGTTGTCATGTACCTCACATTGGGGCAGCTGTTCCACCAGCATCAGGCACTGTTGGACCGTTACCGGGTCCCGCTTTTCCTTGCCATGCTGATTCCCTGGGCATGGTGCTGCCAGCAGGGCATTTATATTGAACTTGCTTCCCGCACATACTCCAATTACATTTTGTGCGCTTCCATCAGTGTATGCGGCATCTGGATCTTCTGCCATCTGTGCCGTGAACTGAACGCCAATAACACTTTGCGGCCGGCGCTCAGCTTTTTGGGGCGGCACAGCCTGTGGCTGTTCTTTGTACACCATATGGATGTGTTTACCAGTGCCATCTGGCAAAAAGACCGCCTGCTGTTCACACTACCCTGCCGCCTTGCATGGGACATCCTGCTTTCCCTGCTGCTGCTTGGCTGCTGGACATTGCTGCGCACCGGCTGGCGCAGGCTGACCGCAAAATAAACTCTTTGAACCGTTCTGCATCCCCTGTTCCGGGCCTGCAGGGCGGTTTTTGTTTTGGCAGCGCTTTCTGCACAGGGCAAACATTGTTTTTTACAGCGGATTATGGTACAATGAATTGTCTATAAGTATGTATCGGGGATTCCCATGAAATATCTATTTTTGAAAGGGCTTTTTATGGCAGAGCAACGCAACCAGACCCCTGCCGGGGATAACACGCAATGGACCACCATCATTCGGCCGCGCACCGGCTGGTTTGATGTGAACCTGGAAGAACTGTGGCGCTACCGTGACCTGATCGTCATGTTCGTCAAGCGCAACTTTACCGTCATGTACAAGCAGACCATCCTGGGGCCGCTGTGGATCATCCTGAACCCGCTTATCACCACGGTGCTGTTCAACGTGGTGTTCGGCGGCATTGCCGGGCTTTCTACGGACGGTACGCCAAGCTTTTTGTTCTACATGGCCGGCAACACGGTGTGGACCTTTTTTGCCTCCTGCATCAACGGAACCGCCAATACCTTTGTTGCCAACAGTCAGGTGTTCGGCAAGGTATATTTTCCGCGGCTTACCACACCCATCAGTCAGGTGCTTACCAGCCTGATCAACTTCTTTATCCAGTTTGTCATGTATGTTCTGTTCTGGGCTTACTTTGCCGTGACCGGGTCTGGTGTACACCTGACCGCATGGGCTTTTGCCGTTCCGCTGGTCGTGCTGGAAGTTATGCTTTTGGGCCTTGGGGTCGGCATTATCGTTTCGGCCCTGACCACAAAGTACCGTGACCTTGCCATTGCCGTCAGCTTCGGCGTACAGCTGTGGATGTATATCTCCCCTGTTGTATATCCGCTGTCCAGTCTGGACAATTCTCCCCGTTTGCAGATGCTGATGCGCTTGAACCCGATGACTGCACCGATCGAGGTGTTCCGCATGGGCACCCTTGGCACCGGCACCGTGGAAGTGGGCAACCTGATTTACAGCCTGCTTTTTACAGCCGCCGCCCTTGTGCTGGGCGTTGTGCTGTTCAGCCGCATTGAAAAAACCTTTATGGACACCGTGTAAGGAGGGGCGCAGATGGAAAACCAGACGAATGCACAAAATCAGCGCGTACCCGTTATTCAGGTATCCGGGCTAAAAAAGCAGTATAAGCTTGGTCAGATCGGCGGCGGCACCCTGACGCATGACCTGCAAAGCTGGTGGGCCCGTGTACGCGGCAAAGAGGACCCCAACACCGTGATTGGCACCGATGCCCGCCTGTTTGGCAAGACTTTTATGGCGCTGAACGGTGTTGACCTGACCGTTTACAAAGGCGAAGCCCTTGGCATTATCGGCCGCAACGGTGCAGGCAAATCTACCCTGCTCAAAATTCTGTCCCGCATTACCGCCCCTACCGAAGGCGAGATCCGCCTGCGCGGGCGTGTGGCTTCCATGCTGGAAGTCGGCACCGGCTTCAACAACGAAATGACCGGCCGCGAAAACATTTACATGAACGGTGCCATCCTTGGCATGACCCGCGCCGAGGTCGATTCCAAAATTGACCAGATCATTGAATTTTCCGAGTGCGGTGATTTTATTGATACCCCCGTCAAGCGCTATTCCAGCGGTATGTTTGTCAAGCTGGCCTTTGCCGTAGCTGCCCATCTGGACAGCGAGATCATGGTAATGGATGAAGTTCTGGCCGTGGGTGATATGAAGTTCCAGCAGAAATGCCTTGGCAAAATGAGCGATGTTGCCGGGCAGGAAGGCCGCACGGTTTTGTATGTCAGCCACAACATGAGCACCATCCGCCAGCTGTGTACCCGCTGCGTGGTGCTGGACCAGGGCCGCGTGATTTTTGACGGCGATGTAGAGCAGGCCATTGCGGTTTACATGGAAACCACCGATGTAAACGTTGTCCACTATGACCTGATGGATGTTTCCCGCATGAACGCCAGCGCAGGCAAGCGGATGCGGCTGGAAACGCTGGACTTTGTGGGCAAGGAATCCAGTGTGTTTGCGGACACCGAAAAAATTCGGGTGCGCATTACCTGGCGTGTTTCGGAGCCGTTTGCCGGGGTACACTTAAAGCTGAACCTGCATTTCCGGGATTCGACCCCCGTGGGCATTACCCACCCGGTCAACCTGGGCGCCGCCGTGCCCGGCAAGCTGTATACCACCGAGTTTGAGTTTGACCCCAGCCTGCTGGGCGAAGGCCAGTATTTCTTCTATGTGGATGTGTTTGACGGCGTGCTGACCCAGGCTGTCTGCCTGGACAAGCCAGTGACCGAGTTTGCGTTTGAGGTAACCTCCGGCGATTTGACCATGCCGGAATGGGCACCGGGCTGGGGCCGCATCCACTTCCCGCCGGTCAAAGTGTTGGAGAATGGATACGATGGGTGATATTTTCATCTGCCACACGCTGTATCATGTGTTAATCGCGCTGGTGCGTGCGCTGCGCAGCCGCCCCGGCAAGTCCACCCTTGTGCTGAGCACCTGTGTGCCGGAAGCCGAAACCCTGCGCGCTAAATTGCTGGACGCCGCGCCGGATCTGTGGGACGCTGTTTTGATCGTGGACGAGGAAAAGCTGGACGCACAGAACAGCGAAAGCGACTTTTACCGCCTGCGCCACCCGTTCCGCAAGCCGTATTTTACGCTGCCCAAGGGGCATGTGTACATCAGCAATGACTGGAGCGCTTTAGGGCGCTACCTGCAGCGGGAGCGCCGGGTTTATACCCTGTGCGAAGATACCTTTGGCGGCACGTTGGACCCTGACCAGCACCTGCTGGACGAGCAGCGCACCAACCCCCGCGGCCCCTACCGCTATTGGGGCGACAGCCCCTGCTGCCGCACGGTGGAAAGCGAAGACGCCACGCGGTGCAGCATTTTTGGCGTAGACAAGCTGGTAACGGTATCCAAAGCGCAGCTACTGGAAAGCCTGATGGAGGAAGAAAAAGCCATCATCCGCCGGGTGTTTTTGGCCGTTCCCCTGCCGGAGCATGTGCAGGGTGCCTGCCTGCTTTTGCCCCGCAGCTTTGTGCTGGACGGCCTGATGGATCAGCCCACCCAGGACGCCATGTTTGCGGCTGTTGCCAAGAAATACTGCACAGAACCGCTGTTTATCAAAACCCACCCGCGGGATACCACGGATTATTCCAAGCTGTTCCCTACTGCTGTTATCCTGCCCCGCACCATGCCAAGCGAGGTTCTCAATTTCTGCCTGCCCTTCAAATTCCAGCGCGCCGTCACCGTGCAAAGCTGGGTCCTGCGCGGCTTTACCGCCGCGGAAGAAAAGGTGTTTGTGGGGCTGGAAGAGGCAGAAAAGTTGGTGCAGGGGTAATGCCTCCCCTTTGAGGGGAGGTGGCCGAGCGCAAGCGAGGTCGGAGGGGTGGCTCCCTTACTGCCGCCTAAATGATAAGCCGGAAGGGGACGTACCATTCTATGCGCCTGCCGCATAATTCCAACAATCTTGCCTATGTTCGTTCTCTGCGCAAAAATATGACCGATGCGGAGCGCAAATTATGGTATGAATATCTGCGTCCCTGCCCCTACAAATTCACACGCCAAAAGAGCGTTGGGCCCTATATCCTTGATTTTTATTGTGCTTCTGCTCAGTTGGCAGTTGAAATTGACGGTTCGCAGCATTACGAACCGCAGGGGCAGCAGCAGGATGCTGCTCGAACTGCTTATTTGCAGGCGTTTGGTATTTTTGTTCTGCGGTTTTCCAACCGGGACGTTCTTCTCAATTTGGAGGGTGTTGCAGCCGAAATTGAGCGTACGATTCTGATGCGGATATCCAAATAGATTTTCATAACAATCTATAACTCTTTCTTAGGGAACCACCCCTCAGTCCGCTGCGCGGACAGCTCCCCTCAAAGGGGAGCCAATGCTTCTTTTAGGAGGTTGCTTACTATGAAACTTATCGGCGTTATTCCCGCCCGTTATGCCAGCACGCGGATGCCGGGCAAGCCGCTGGCGGATATTTTGGGCAAGCCCATGATCTGGTGGGTGTACCAGGAAGCCAAAAAGTGCAAAAAGCTCGATGATGTGTTTATCGCCACCGATGATGAGCGCATTGCCGAAGCCTGCCGCACCTACGGCATGGAATACTGCATGACCAGCCCCGACCATGACACCCCCACCGGGCGCATCTGGGAGGTTTCCACCAAGGTAGAAGCCGACCTGTATCTGCAGATCATGGGTGACGAGCCGCTGATCAACGTAAAGGCGTTTGATTTGATTCTGCCGGATACCCTGCCGGAGGACCCGTATTATGTTGCCGTGCTGACCAACCGGATGGAGCACCCCGCGGATGTGATCGATTTTTCCAACCAGAAGGTCGTGACCAACGCCGCACGGGAAATTTTGATGATCTCCCGCAGCCCCATTCCCTACCCCAAAGGCACGCTGGATTTTGAATACGAGAAGGTGACCGGCATCCAGCTGTACTCCCGCCGGGCGCTGGCGTTCTACCACGAAACACCGAAGTCCATTCTGGAAAAAGCCGAAGAGAACGATATGATGCGCTTTGTGGAAAACGGCCACAAGGTACACGCCATCGTCAGCCCATACAAGACTGTGAGCGTTGACACCCCCAAGGACCTTGCCCTTGTGAGCGAAATCCTGAAAGGAAAAGAATAAATGCCCGATATTAAACTGTTGGACTGCACCCTGCGTGACGGCGGCTATGTGAACAGCTGGAACTGGGGCTTTGCTGCAGCCAAAGATATCATCGCCTCGCTGACCCGTGCCGGGACTGACATTGTGGAAGTGGGCTTTCTGCGCAATGTGGATGGCTACAACCCCGATGTGACCGTCTGCAACACCATTGAAGAGCTGAACAGACTGCTGCCTGCCCACACCGGCAGCACCATGTACAGCGGCATGGCCATGCGCTCCAATTATGATATTGCCAAGCTGTCCCCTTATGAGGGGCACGGCATTGAGATGCTGCGCATTACCGCCCACGATTACGATATCCGCGAAGGCATGGATTTTGCCCGCGAAGTCAAGGCCCGCGGGTACAAGCTGTCCATCAACCCCATCAACATTATGGGCTATGCCGACAAAGACTTGCTGTGGATTTTAGACCAGGTAAACGAGATTCACCCGTACCAGTTCTCCATTGTGGATACCTTCGGCAGCATGCGGCGGCGTGACTTAGAGCGCATCGTCAGCCTGGTGGACCACAACCTGGCCCCGGATATCCGCGTGGGGCTGCACCTGCATGAGAACATGGCGCTCTCTTTCTGCCTGGCGCAGGAATTTCTGGACAAGCACCTGGGCCGCGATACCACTGTGGACGGCAGCCTGATGGGCATGGGGCGCATTCCCGGCAACCTGCCCATTGAGCTGATTGCCGACTATATGAACGAGACCCTTGGCTGCCATTATGACATTGACGAGATGATGGACGCCATCCAGGACCATATCGCCCCGCTGAAAGGCGAGACAGCCTGGGGTTACACCCCGGCTTACTTCCTGAGCGCACGGTACAACCTGCACCGTGATTACGCCGAGCATTATCTGGACAAAGGCGATTTGACCAACCGGGACATCAACCATATTCTGGCCGGTTTTGACCGCAGCAAGGCCACCGCATACGATAAAGACTATGCCGACCGCCTGTACCGCGAATACCAGAACCGCGCCATTGACGACACCACCGCGCTGGATACCCTGCGCACCGCGTTTGGCGGCAAGACCGTGCTGGTGCTGGCCCCCGGTGCCAGCCTGGCGGAGGAAACCGGGCGCAATGCTGTGGCCGCCGCCAAGGCGGACTGCATTGTTTCGGCCAACTTCTGCCCGGAATTCTGCCAGCCGGATTACGCATTTTTTACCAACAGCAAGCGGTTTGAAAAGCTGGACCTTGCTGCCCTGCCCTGCCCTGTTGTGCTCACCTCCAACCTGCGGCCGCTGCCGCAGGGGGCGCTGGCGGTCAATTATGACCGGCTGGCGGCCCCGGATGTGCAGAATGCATCCCTTGGCAGCAACAGTGTACTGATGCTGCTGCGGCTGCTGCGGCTGTGCGGTGCCAAGGCCGTGCTGCTGGCCGGGGCCGATGGCTACAAGCCCGGTACCCCCGCCTATGCCGACAGCCTGCTGCACGCTCACACCGGGCGCGGAGCTGCGTTCAACACCGCCATGGCAGGTGCCATCAAAGCCTGCGGGCTGGATGTGACCTTTATCACCCCAAGCGAATACGCAAAATAACGAGGTTTGCCCATGATTCGACTTTTGGTTCTGGATGTAGACGGCACCATGACAGACGGCGGCGTGTACTATGATTCCACCGGCAACGAGCTGAAAAAGTTTGCCATCAAGGATGGGGCCGGGATCGTGCTGGCCCGCGCGGCAGGGATGCAGGTTATGATCTGCACCGGGCGCGAATGTGAAGCCGTGCGCCGCCGTGCCCAGGACCTGCACATTGACTATCTGTTCCAGAACGTACACGACAAAGCCGCCTTTTTGAGCAGGTTTATGGCTGAGCACAGCCTGACCAAGCAGGATGTTGCCTATTGCGGCGATGACCTGAACGATTTGACCGCCATGGCCCTGTGCGGCTTTGTGGCCTGCCCGGCCGATGCTGCCGGCCCTGTGCTGGGGCGGGCGGATTTCATCTGCCGCCAAAAAGGCGGCGAGGGCGCTGTGCGTGGCACGGTGGAAGAGATCCTGCTGCGGGACGGCCGCCTGCCTGCCGCCGTTAAAAAAGCCTTTGGCGCAAAGATTTGATGGGTGCGGCTGAAACGTTAAATATTCCGGTGTTTGTTTTGGACACCCCCTGAACGCTGAACCACCAAAACCGGGAGGAGCCCGTATGAGCAAAATAAAGGATTTTCTGAAAAGCCCGCTGGGCACCGCCTTGTGCGCCGCTGCTGCCTGCTTGCTGGCCGTGGTGCTGGTTTGGTTGGCCGCGGTGCGCCCCAACAATGACAAGAGCCTGTCGGAGCGCATCAGCGATGATTACAGCCAGTACAGCGCCGAGCTGGACGAAGCCAACGGCGCTGCCCAGACCTTTGATACCGACAATGACCTGCTGGCCATGGCCTTTGTGTTTGGCACCAGCAACGGCCAACCCACCGGTGAGCTGCACCTGGAACTTGCCGATGCCGACACCGGCGAGGTGCTGGCCCGCTCCACCGGCGATATGGCGAACATTGTGGCCGGGCAGTACACCGGCATGGGGCTGGATACCCCCGTGACCGGCAGCGCAGGCCGCCGCTACCGCGTGACCCTGAAACCGGAGTATACCGGTTCCGGCCGGTTGACCGTGGGCTGCAGCAACGGCGCTGTGCTGTGGAACGATACCTTTACCGTAAACGGCGAAGCTGTGGACGGCACGCTGGCGCTGCTGGTGACTTACAAACAGATTGGCGGATTTTTGACCCGGTTCTTTTTGCTGGTCGGGCTGCTGGCCGGCGTTGTGGTGTTCCTTGGCATTTATTTTGCCATGCGGGGCCGCATGCCGCTGCACCGGCTGGTGTTTGTGCTGGTGCTCTGCTTTGGCATGCTGTACAGCTTTGTGTTGCCGCCTTATGCCGCACCGGACGAAAAATACCACATCAACCAGTCCTTTACTTTAGCCTGTAAATGGGCCAACATGCTCTCGCCGGATGAATGGCGGATGGGCAATGTGCCGCTGGATATGACCTACCGCCGCGAGCACGACTTTGACCCCCTGCTGCAAAACGAAAAGACCACCGTGTTCAGCTGGCAGGAACTGAGCGAAAACCTGTTCACCACCACCCCTGACAGTTTTGACAGCCACACTGCGCTGGAAGAACTGCAGACCGACCGCAATCCCACGCTGTACCTGTTCAGCGCGGCAGCGGTGTTCCTGGCATATGTTTTTCACCTTGGCTTTGTTCCGGCGCTGATGCTGGGGCGCACAGCAAATTTAATTGTGTTCGCTTTGTTAGCGGCGCTGGCCGTTAAAGCCGCGCCGTTTGGCAGGCGGGTATTCGCTGCGGCGGCCCTGCTGCCCATGACGCTGCATCTGGCGGCTTCTTTCAGCCGGGATTCCCTGCTGCTGGGGCTGGCGTTTGCCTTTACTGCGCTGTGTATGCAGGCGATTTTTGGCTGCAAGGACGGCACGGTGCTGCCGGTGCGGCTGTGGCTGCCGCTGGCGGTGTTCGGCATCCTGCTGGCACCGGCCAAACTGGTTTACCTGCCGCTGGCAGCGTTGTTCCTGCTGATTCCCAACAGCCGCTTTGGCCAGAGCGCCGCAACCAAAAAAGCCGCTTATCTGGCCGGATGCGTGCTGCTGGCGCTCAGCATCAACCGCGCTGTGCTGGTCACCTCGGTGGCCGGTTCTGCCGGGTTTGAAAATCAGACTACCCAGACGGAAACCACCTCCGCACAGGGTTCTACCCCGGCTGCCGCGGTTTCTTATACAGCAACAGAGGCAGCTGACAATCGTACCCTGCATGCCGCCCCTGCCGCGGGTGACGGCAAAACCTCCAACCGGTTTGCCAACATGCCTGCCGAGTACCGCGAAAACACGGCTTCCAACTTTGTGCGCCGCCTGTATTACTGCGTGGAGGGCGTGACCGAGATCCCGCAGAAGGAGCTGGAGTTCTGGGTGCAGGCCTTGCAGGAGGGCGATGTGACCGCCGCCGTTCTAGGCCAGAGCTTTTTCTTCAGCCCGGAGGAAGTGGAGCATTCCAGCCTGACCGATGATGAATTCATGAGTGCGGCTTCCCTGGTTTACCTGGACCGCGACCTGATGACCACCGACGCCGAAATGTGCCGGGAACGGCTGGCCACTGCTGACCGCCGAGACTTTTTCAAGTCCATGTTCAGCAGTGATGAATGTGCAGAGCTACTTTCCGCCTGCCAGATCTACCCCGGCGTGGAGGATGACCGCTACCCGCTGGACCGCAATGTGCTGATCAAAGAGATCGAAGCTGTCCGTACCGTGCGGGACAGCCAGAGCACCCCCAGCGAGGAAGACCAGACCACCTTTACCCCCGGTCACATTCTGCACAATCTGCCCGCCGTGGCTATGCTGCTGGTACGCAGCGTGGTGCAGGATGCCGACAACTGGGTGCGCGGCCTTGTGGGCGGCAGCTTAAGCTACAGCTCGCTGGACCTGGCCTGGTTCTGGGTGTTGGCGCTCTACCTGCTGCTGTGGTATGCCGCCGTTCCGGCGCAGGATGTTCCCGTGCCGGGGCTGCCCCAGGGGCGCTACCGGGTGTGGTGTGCGCTGGCCGCGCTGCTGTGCGCCGCGTTGGCCTTTGCCGGCTGCCTTGTGTGGACCCCGACCTATTACCAGACCGTTTACGGCTTCCAGGGGCGGTATCTTCTGCCCGTGCTGCCGTTGTTCCTGCTTACCTGCCTGCCCCGCCGGGTCCAGGTTGCCAGCGGCAAACAGTCCGCCCGTACCCTGGTCTGCTGCCTGTGCGTAGTCAACGCCGGGGTATTGCTGAACGCCATGCTTGCGGTGATTGCCCGATGACGATTTGTTATTTTTCTGCGCAGTACCTGCCCACGGTGGGTGGTGTGGAGCGCTACACCTGGAACCTTGCCCGCCGCACTGTTGCCGCCGGGCACCGCGCCATTGTGGTTACCAGTGCTCTGCCCAACCTGCCGGAGCACGAAATTGACGGGGACGGCATTGAAATTTACCGCCTGCCCGTCTGGCCTGTCATGAACGGGCGCTTTCCTGTCATCAAGCCGGGGGCGCGCTTCCACGCGCTGACCGCGCAAATCTGGGCGCAAAAGCTCGATTTCTGCGTGGTGCAGACCCGCATGTACACCCAAAGCGTCTGGGCTGCCCGCGCGGCCAAGCGCCGCGGTATCCCCATGCTGGTCATTGACCATTCCACCGGATACATGCCGATGGGCAACGGCCTGCTGGGGGCCTGCGGGCGGCTGTATGAGCAGGTTGCCTGCCGCCTGGTGCGCGGCACCGGCGCGCCGTTCTATGGCGTTTCCGCCGCTGCCTGCCGCTGGCTGCACACCTTTGGCATTACGGCTGCAGGAACCATGCCCAACGCCATTGACCCCGCTGCTTTGGAACAGGAAGCCGCCCACGCGCCAGACTGGCGCGCCAAGCTGAACCTTGGCGACCGTAAAATCGTGCTGTTTGTGGGCCGCCTGATTCCCGAAAAGGGCGCCGGATTATTAGCCCAGGCCGTGGCCCAGCTGCCGGGCGTTGTTCTGGTGGCGGCTGGCAGCGGTCCGCAGCAGCAGGAACTGGCGGACCTTGGGGCCGTTACCCCCGGTGCTCTGCCGCATGATGCGGTGGTTCAGCTACTGCGGCAGGCAGATGTATACTGTCTGCCCACCCGGTATGCCGAGGGCTTTCCCACCACCTTGCTGGAAGCCGCGGCCTGCCGCTGCCCCATCGTGTGCACCCGTACTGCTGGAACCGAGGAGCTGCTGCCGGACGATACCCACGGCATTGTACTGCCCGGCCAGCCACAGGACGCCACGGTGGAAAACATCCGCGCCGGGCTGCAGACCCTGCTGGATGATCCCGCCCGCGCCCATGCCTGTGCCGAGGCGGCGTACCGCAATGTGTACGCGCACTTTACATGGGATGCCGTATTTGATAAAATGATGGGGATCATAAACCAAAGCTGACATCTGCCCGGTGTTTGCCGGGCAAGTGGATAAGGAACATTTGTTATGTCAAAATTGCTGATTATTATTCCTGCATATAATGAGGAAGCCAATATTGTCAAGGTCGTCAACGGCATTGTCAAGAACTACCCGCAGTATGACTATGTTGTAGTCAACGATGGCAGCCGTGATAAAACCGCGGCCATCTGCCGGGAACATGGGTTCCGCTTGATCGATCTGCCGGTCAACCTGGGGCTGGCAGGTGCATTCCAGACCGGGCTGCGCTATGCCGCCGAAAACGGGTATGACTGCGCCATGCAGCTGGATGCTGACGGCCAGCACCGACCGGAATATATCGCCGCCATGCTGGAAGAGCTGGAAAGCGGGGCCGACATCGTGATTGGCAGCCGCTTTTTGACGGTAAAAAAGCCCAAAAGCCTGCGCATGCTGGGCAGTTACATCATCAGCTGGTCCATCCGGCTGACCACCGGCCGTGCAATCTGCGACCCCACCAGCGGCATGCGGCTGTTCAACCGCGCCATGGTGGAAGAATTTGCCCAAAATTTGAACTATGGCCCGGAGCCGGATACCATCAGTTACCTGATCAAAAACGGCGCTGTGGTACGCGAAGTACAAGTTACGATGGGCGAGCGCGAGGCCGGTCAAAGCTACCTGACCTTTTGGCGCAGCATTGAATATATGGTCAAAATGTCCATCTCCATTTTGCTGATTCAGTGGTTCCGCAAGCGGGACACCGAAACGCCTTACCCGGAAAGGAGCCTGTAAGCCATGTTTGATCAGCCAATTATCCGTGTATGCCTTGTGTTGGGCAGCCTGATCACCGCAACCTATATTCTGCGCCGCGTGCGTTTGGCTAAGGTGCAGATCGAAGATACCATTTTCTGGCTTCTGTTCAGCGGCATTCTGCTGATTTTGGCCATCTTTCCCGGCATTGCCTACTGGGCAGCGTATCTGCTTGGGTTCCAGAGCCCCATCAATTTTGTTTATATCGTCATCATCTTTTTGCTGCTGGCCAAACAGTTTTTTATGTCCATCCGGCTCAGTCAGCTGGACAGCAAGGTGCGCATTTTGACCCAGCGCGTTGCCTTGAACGAAGAAAAGATCGAACGCGAAAAATTAGATTTGTAATCCCCTATCTTGTATGGTATAATATTTTTTATTGATTAAGGTGTAACTGAAAACAAAGAAAATGACGCATATTTCGCAAATGCAAGACGGATTTAAGGCAAAAGCCGCCGGAATCCTTTGTGGATTCCAAGGACTTTTAACGCAAAATCCGGCTGTGTTTGTAGAAACAGGCTATATTTTCGGCTTTTCGGATACAACAACAGCGAAAGAAGGTTGTAAGAGATGGCTTTTACCCCCAGTCTGACCTATAAGGGCCGCCCGCTGGTGCGCTGCGGCAACGATATTTACTATGGTTCTATGCATGACCCCTATGTTGTGTACCTGCAGGTACTGACCACCAAAAAGGAAGGCAATGCCGACGTGGCCGATAAGGTTCACATTGTATTGCTTTCCACCGATGAAAGCAAGCCTCTGCCGGCGCGCATTGTGCGCCAGGCCAACAAGGCCGGCGGTTTGTTCAACGCCCTGACCTTTGGCGATATCATGCTGCGCAACCAGCTGAAGAACGAGAAAAAGTAAACAGGAACCCACAATGCCCGGTCCGTTTGGACCGGGCTGTTTTTGTTGTACTTCATCCCTGTGCCGCAGGGCGTTGCTACCTGACCACGCCGGAGCTTTTACATCATTGAGCATCACAAATTTTATAATGATATATTGTCTTACGGTTTCGGAACGGTCAAGCATCGTCCCCTACACATCGTCTACAGGTTTATGGCAGCGTTTGCAACCTCGCTGCAAATTACTTTCTTCCCCAATAATCAAAAAATCACCCCTGCGGCCAGAATAATCCAGCCACAGGAGTGATTTTCTATCTGTTATTCTATTTTGTGCACTTAACCGCTTACTCGATGGTTACATCGGTACTTTCGGCTTCTGCATCGGCGGGCATCTCGGCATCGTCGGGCAGAACTTCCACATCAAAAGCTGCGCCGCACTCTGCGCAGACGATCTTATCGCTGTCCATCAGGGTGTCTTCATCCACAATGTTGACGGTACCGCAGTTGGGGCAGGTGACTTCATAGCTGGTTTCAAATGCGCCGTCGTCATCCTCGTCCTCTTCTTCGTCCTCATCGTCATCGCCGAAGATGCTGTCCACCAGATCATCCATATCTTCATCAATGGCGTCCAGCTCGTCAAAAGCCTGATCCAGGGCATCGTCATGCTCGCTCACAACATCGGCCATCTCTTCCAGCAGGTCCATCATTGCAACAATGATCTTGCCTTCCTGGGTGGTGGGGTCAAACTCCATCCCTTTCATCATACCGCGGATGTAAGCGGCCTTTGCATTCAGATCCATAGCCATAAGGGAAAACCTCCTTCACGCACTGTAAACAGGGTGTTTGTTTTTGCAATTTTCCAAAAAAGCCGGGACGCGGCAAAAACCACGGCCCGGCCATTTGTTTTAAGATCAGACGCGCTCCATATACTCGCCGGTGCGGGTATCGATGCGGATCTTGTCGCCCTCGTTGATGAACAGGGGCACGCGGATCTCGGCACCAGTCTCAACCTTAGCGGGCTTCAGGGTGTTGGTAGCGGTGTTGCCCTTGAAGCCAGGCTCAGTCTCGGTAACTTCCAGCTCGATGAAGTTGGGGATTTCAACGCTGAAAACCTTGCCCTTGTAGGACAGCAGTTTGCAGATTTCGTTTTCTTTGCAGAACTTGAAGTTTTCCGGCACATCGGCAGCGGCAACGGGGATCTGCTCGTAGGTTTCATTATCCATGAAGTAGTACAGGTCGCCATCCTCGTAAGAGTAGGTAACCTCACGGCGCTCAATGAAAGCCTGGGGGAACTTAGCGGTCGGGTTGTAGCTGGTTTCAACAACGGAACCGGTAATCACGTTCTTGGTCTTAGTGCGCACAAAAGCAGCGCCCTTGCCGGGCTTAACATGCTGGAACTCAACGACCTGAAGGACCTGGCCGTCCTGCTCAAAAGTTACACCGTTACGAAATTCGCCTGCAGAGATCATATAGGAACTCCTCCATAATTTTAGAATCGGGCCTGTTTGAAAAAGCGGCCCCGCCGCCCATCAAGCAATGCCATTGCATTGTCATACCTGTAAGTATTTTACCCGAAAAGCGCCAGTATTGCAAGAGGTTAGCGGGATTTTCGGGTGATATTTTGGTTTTTTTCGGCTTTTGTTGGCTGTTTTTGGGCTTTCTCAGCCTTGTTCATACAGTTTTTTCAGCGCCGCCGCATCCTCGGCCTGGGTTCCGGCGGATTCACAGATAATGGTGGGCGCCAGGCCACGGGTTTTCAGCAGCTGCATCAGCGGGGCAGGCGGCGGGCCAAACTCGGTATCCGCAAAAGTCAGGTGGCATTTTTCCCCACCCTTGGTGTAGGCAATGCGGGAAAAATGCGCGTGGAACTTTTTAGCCCGCTCCCCCGGCAAGGCTGCGGCAATGGCATCCAGAATGGCGGCGTAATCTGCCGGGGCGGTCTCATCGTTCAGCTCGGTGCCCTGGCTGCGGGCATACAGGTGGCCAAAATCTACGCAGGGAATAATGCGTTCATCCACACTGCAAAGGGCCAGCACTTCATCCAGCGTGCCCAGCTGGTTCACCTTGCCCATCGTTTCAGGGCAAAGGATACAGTCGCCATAACCGGCTTCATCCACGGCCTGAACGGCGCGGCGCATGGTGTCCAGCGCCTTTTCCAGTGCGGCTTCCCGGCTCTGCTTGCCGCAGCTGCCCGCGTGGAAGATGACCCTGCGGCCGCCCAGTGCCTTGACCAGTGCGCAGCTTTGCAGCAGGTAGTTCACGCTGTTCAGCCGCTTGTCCTCCTCCAGGCTGCTCATGCTGATGTAGTACGGCGCATGGACCGAGAAAGTGATGCCTTTTGCATCAAACGCTTCTTTTAAGGCGGCGGCTTTATCCAGCCCCAGGCGCACACCGCGCCCACACTGGTATTCAAACGCCGTCAGCCCAAAGGAAGCCGTATACTCCGCCATGGCCTGCGGGTCAAAGCTGCGGATACGGTAGCTGTCCGAAAGCCCAGCCGTGCCAAAGCGCGGTGCTTCACTCATACAGGCGGCCCCCTTTTTGGTAATACCGGTCCAGCCAGTAGGGTTCAAACCTGCGCTTGAACTGCACACCGCGCTGGTGGTCGTCCCCACGCGGCATGGTATACAGGCAGGGGATGCCGTACAGCCCCGCGGCAAAGCGGTCCGTAAAGATCTGGTCGCCCACCATGGCCATCTGATTTTTGCGAACGCCAAGGCGGCGGCGGGCAACGGCCAGGCCGACTGGCAGCGGCTTGCAGGCCAGCGGCACCCAAGCCAGGCCCACACGGTCCGCAAAGGGGCGCACGCGGGCGGCGGTATTGTTGGAAACAATCGTCAACCGCACACCCGCGGCACGCATAGTATCCAGCCATTGTTGCACGGTGGCATCCAGCTGCTGGCTGCCATCCCCCGTCAAGGTATTATCCACATCCAGCACCAGGGCGGTGATACCGTGCTGGCGCAGGAACTCCGGCGTGATGGCCTCAATGGCACGGAAAATATATTCAGGGGTAAGAAGCATAGACAAACTACCTTATTATAAGCGCGGGGCAGCGGGCAAGCGCCACCCCGGTTTTTAGATATAAAGAAAGAACAGGCCCGCATCTCTGCGAACCTGTTCTGCCGTTCCTTTGGGTAAACACGGTTATCGAAAACGGCGGCATAGCCGCTGCGATGGCTCCGGATTACTTAAACTTGCGCTTGCGGGCGGCTTCGGACTTCTTCTTGCGACGCACAGACGGCTTCTCATAAGCCTCGCGCTTGCGCACCTCAGCAAGAACACCGCTGCGGGCAGTGCTGCGCTTGAAACGGCGCAGGGCGCTCTCAAGGGATTCGCCCTCTTTGACACGGATCTCCGACATCTTTTTCCCTCCCTTGGTCTGAGACAGGAGTTTGCCGGTCAATCAAAATTACAATCAACCAGTAACTGAAATTATACTATACTTTATAGGCTCCTGTCAACCACGATTTTACGCGTTCTGGCCCACTTTTTGAAATTTCATAAAAAGTTCAGTTTTTTGCCCTCATATGCGGGGTATGGGCAATAGTTTATACAAAATAATAAATAATAATGAATAAAGAATAATGCTGGTGCGCCGCCCGCAGCGGCGCAAATAAAATAGGTTGGCTGCTCTGGCTGGAATGCTTTTTGCCGGAGCAACTGACTTGGTTAAAATGTGACGCCGTGGGCGGCACACATCCATTATTCATTATTCTTTCTTCTTTTTTCTTTACCCAAACTTTATGCCAACCCCAATGCGTGCAGCCCCAGCAAAGCGCCGTAAATCACCGGCTGGTGCAGCATATAAATCAGCAGCGTGCGGCTGCCCACGGCGCACAGGGGGCGCAGGGCTTTGGGCGGCAGGCCGGGCTGCGCGGTGCAGCGGGCGCGGAACCACCGCGCAAAAAAGTACCCCACCCAATACAAAAACACCCACGGCAAAAGCGGGAAATAATCCGATGAGGAAAACACCGTCAGATCTGGCAGACCCAGCCAGAAAAGATTCGGCTTGTACCAGGCGGCGGGTAGGGCCGCCAGGTGCGTTCCCTCAAACCCCAGCCAGCCCTGCGGCAGCTGGTTCAGCAGGGCAAACAGCACCGCGCTGCCCGTAACCCCTGCCAGCGGGGGCAGCTTTTCCAGCGCGGGGTGCAGCAGACAGGTCAGCAGGGCCGCACAGCCCAGCAGGTGCAGCACGCCGAACCAGATGACTTCCTCCGGCATGGCAACGGCGGTTGCCACAGTCAGCACCACCGCGCAGGCCGCCGTGAGCAGGCCGTTCTTGAGCGGGCGGCGGGATAGGGTAAAGCTGTAACCCGAAAGCAGAATAAAGCTCCAGCAGATATACTGCTGCCACACATGGCAGTGCGTGGACCAGATATCGTACCAGCCGCTGGCATGGCCAAAAATATACACCCAGTCATACATGGCATGGTAAACCAGCATATTCAGTAGCGCCAGCCCGCGCAGGGCATCGATCTGCCAAAAGCGCTGCCCGGCTGCCGCACGCAACGACTGTTGTTCGGTTTGCATCGCGTTCCCCTTCCCTGCCCTGTGCCAATATGCAAAGGGCTGATGTCACTTTACCATACTTGGCATAGCAAATGCAAGGCGCCCTTGCAAAATGACCGAAAATGCGCTAAAATCTTTGGTGAAATATACAAAGGAGGGGTCCGTTATGCCCGATATCCGTCTTGTTGCATTGGATCTGGACGGCACCGTATTCAATGATGAAAAAGAGATCACACCCCGCACGCTGGAAGCCATCCGCGCTGCCATTGCCAAAGGGGTTGATGTCATCCCCGCAACGGGGCGTGTGGCATCGGGTGTGCCGGAAGCGTTTTTGCGCATTCCCGGCGTGCGGTATGCCCTGACTTCCAACGGGGCCAGCGTGGTGGAGCTTTCCACCGGCAAACCGCTGGTCAACCTGCCGTTTGATGCTGCCCTTGCCAGCGACATTTATGATATCGTGGCCGCAACGGGCGGTGCCATGGGCATTTTTATCGGCGGCAAAGCCTACACCGATTATTTTGGTGCCAATGACGGCCTTGCCCTGATGCCCCCTGCCCTGCGCCGCTACCTGCGCGACAGCCGCATTGTGGTGGATGACATGCACGCAGTGTTCGCCGCCCACCCGCACGAGGTGGAAAAGTTCAGCATCACCTATCGGGACAATGCCGCCCGCGATGCCGCCTGGCAGGCTGTTGCCAGCCGGTTTAATGTTGAGATTACTTCCAGCATTCCCAACAACATGGAGATCAACGCCCCTGGCGTGACCAAGGGCAGCGGATTAAAAACGCTAGCCGATACCCTGGGCCTGGCGATGAACCAGGTGATGGCCTGCGGCGATTCCGGCAACGACCTTGCCATGATCCAGGCCGCCGGGTACGGCATTGCGATGGGCAACGCCACACCGGATGTTCTGGCCGCCGCCCGCTATGTAACGGACGACAACAACCATGACGGCGTTGCCAAGGCCATTGAAACCTATGTGTTGAAAGGATACCCCCCCTATGCCAAATATCGTTGACCGCTTTGGCCAGCTGGTGGATGACGCCATTCCCAAGCCGGAGCTTGCCCGCCAGCTGCTGCTGTTGGGCTACCGCGCCAAGGATGTGCAGCTGCTGCTTGCCCCGGAAAAAGAGCTCACCCCCGCGCGGCAGTATGCGGCACAGATCGCCATGGACGCCATGATTGCGCCCCTGGCCCACCCGCAGCGGGCGGCGCTGGTCAATATCTTTATGCCCTGTGAACTGCTGCACGCCTTCCACCTGCTGCCGATGTTTGCCGAAGCCACCGCCTGTTACCTGAACGGTGCCGCAGCCGAGCGCGGCTTTATCCATTATGCCGAGAGCGCAGGCATCAGCCCCACGCTGTGCAGTTACCACAAGGCTTTGCTGGGCATGGGGCTTTCCGGCACGGCGGGCAAGCCGCTGTTCACTGCCTGCACCTCCATTGCCTGCGATGCCAACAACCTGACCTTCCGGCGGCTGGCGCAGCATTACGGCATCCCCCACTTTTATCTGGATGTGCCCTATGACCACGATGAGTACGCTGTGGCCGAAGTTTCCGACCGCCTGCGAGAGTTCGCCGCCTTTTTGGAGGATGTGACCCACCAGAAGCTGGACGAAGCGGCCCTGCAGCAGGCAGTCGCCCACAGCGGCCGCACGCTGGAACTTTTGCAGCAGGCACAGGCCGCCAAGGCCGGGCGGAACCTGCACAACGATGTCACCTCCGAATTTTACGAAGTGTTTGTAACCCACACCATGCTGGGCACCCCGCAGGCTGAACAGTACGCCCGCAAGCTGTTGGCGGATATCGAGGCCAGCCCCATGGGTGGCGGCACCCGGCTGCTGTGGGCGCACGCCGTGCCGTTTTATCAGGCGCCCGTGCGGGAGCGGCTGAATTTCTCGGCAGAAAACCAGCTTATTACCTGCGATATGAACGCCGATACCTTAGGCTGCTACATGGACCCGGACAAACCGTTTGAGAGCATGGCCGCGCGGCTGGTGAACAACATCTTTAACGGCAGCGCCCAGCACCGCATCCAGCGCGCGCTGGAGCTGTGCCGCATGCAGCAGATCGACGGGGTGGTCTACTTCTGCCAATGGGGCTGCAAGCAGACGATGGGGGCCGCACAGCTGTTCAAGAGCGCACTGGAAGCCGAGGGCTACCCGGTGCTGCTGCTGGACGGCGATGGCTGCGACCGCGCCAACACGATGGACGGCCAGACCGCCACCCGGCTGGATGCTTTCCTGGAGATGCTGCACAGCAAACAGGAGGCGCTGGTATGAGCAAAACGATTTATTATGCCTGCAAATACGCCCCGCTGGAGCTGTTTGCCGGGTATGGGGCCACCTTCTCGGCGCTGGATCCGCTGGCGGAAAGTTTTTCCTGCGCGGAGCGCTGCGCCCACGCCAACCTGTGCGGTTACGCCAAGGCTGTGCTGGAACAGGTGGAGCAATCCGGCATCCGGGCTTTGGTGCTGACCAACTGCTGCGATGCCATGCTGCGCGTTTACGATGTGCTGGCTGCCAGTGGTAAGATGGAATTTTTGCAGCTGCTGCCCGTCCCCCACCAGAGCACCCCGGCCACCCGCGCCCGCTTTGCGCGGGACCTGCGCAGGCTGGCGGATGCCCTGCAGCGGTACACCGGGCAGGAATTCGACGCCCAGCGCGCCCACGCCTTTTTTGTGCACACCCCCCACGCCGAGGGTCCGCATTTGACCCTGCTGGGTGCCCATGGCGGCAGCGTGCTGTATGATACCGTGCAGAAAGCCTTTGCCCTGCCCGTGGTGGATGCTACCTGCACCGGCAACCGTGAGCTTGCCGATGTTGCCCCCGCCGCACTGGAGGACTTTTTGCCCGGTTACGCCGCCGCCCTGCTGGGCCAGATGCCCTGCATGCGGATGGATGCCCCGGTCAGTGAGCGCGCCGCCCTGGTGGACGGCCAGACCGTTGGCATTGTGTACCACACCGTGCAGTTCTGTGATTATTACTCCCCCGGCCTGACCGCGCCGGAGCAGTTCCATCTGCCGGTATTAAAAATTGAAACCGACTGTTCCCGCCAGACCTTTACCAGCGGCGGCGGGCAGCTGAGCACCCGCCTGGGCGCATTTGCCGAAAGCCTGAACGCCGTTCCCGATACCGAAAACAAGGAGGCCCCCGCCATGAACACCAACGCACAATATGCCGCCGGCATCGACAGCGGCTCTGCCAGCACCGATGCCGTGATCCTGGATCGCAGCGGAAAGATCTGCGGCTGGGCCATTGTGCCCACCGGCGCCGGGGCTGCAACCGGCGCCCGCCAGGCACTGGAACAGGCCCTGACGATGGCAGGCATTGCCGAAAGCGACCTGGGTTCCAAGGTATACACCGGCTACGGGCGCGAGTTCCTGGGCGATGACGGCGCAGCCGTGACCGAGATCACCTGCCATGCCCGCGGGGCTCATCATCTGAACCCCGCCGTGCGCACCGTGATCGACATTGGCGGGCAGGATTCCAAGGTGATCCGCCTGAGCGAAAGCGGCGCTGTTGAAACCTTTGCGATGAACGACAAATGCGCCGCCGGTACCGGCCGTTTTTTGGAGATGATGGCCCGCACCCTGCAGATGAAGCTGCCGGAGATGAGCGAGCTTGGCCTGGACTGGCACAACGATGTGACCATTTCCAGCATGTGTACCGTGTTTGCGGAAAGTGAGGTCGTCAGCCTGATTGCCCGCAGCACCGCACCGGCGGATATCATCCACGGCCTGAACAAATCTGTTGCGGGCAAAACCGCGGCCCTGGCCCGCCGCACCGGCGGCGTGGCCCCCTTTATGATGACAGGCGGTGTAGCCCGCAACCGCGGCGTTGTGAAAGAGCTGGAAACCGCCCTGAAAGCCCCGGTGGAGGTCAGCGAGTACAGCCAACTGTGCGGCAGCCTGGGCGCAGCGCTGTTTGCGCTGGAAAAAATGGGCGTGAAGCTGTAAAACCTCCGGTGCGCAAAGTACTTGCTTTAAGTCGTACTTTCGTGTACACTAGGGTGTATCATATTAAGGCTGCAAAAATAAGGAGGGCTTTCTTATGTCTTGGGGAACAAATGTACTGGTCGGCCAGTCCGGCGGGCCGACTGCTGTGATCAATTCCAGCCTGGCCGGTGTGTATGAAGCTGCCAAAGCTCTGGGCGCCGCCCATGTATACGGCATGGAGTATGGCATTCAAGGGCTTTTGCAGGGCAAGATTGTGGACCTGGATGACCGCCTTGACGACAAGATGGAAATTGAGCTGCTCAAGCGCACGCCGTCCAGTTACCTGGGCAGCTGCCGGTTCAAGCTGCCCAACCCCGCCACGGACGAACGCCCCTTTGTGCAGCTGTTTGAGCTGTTTGCCAAGTACTGCATTGGGGCCGTGTTCTACATTGGCGGCAATGATTCGATGGACACCATTGCCAAGCTTTCCGCTTACGGGGCTGCCAAGGGCAGCGAGATCCGCTTTATCGGCGTGCCCAAAACCATTGACAACGACCTGATGTACACCGACCACACCCCCGGTTACGGCAGTGCCGCCAAGTACATTGCCACCATCCTGAAAGAGGTCATCTGTGATTCCAGCGTGTATAACATCCGCAGCGTAACGGTGGCCGAGATCATGGGCCGCCATACCGGCTGGCTGGCCGGTGCCGCCAGCCTGGCTACCGGGGCTGACTGCAACGGCCCGGACATCATTCTGCTGCCGGAGCGCCCCTTTGACGAGAATGTGTTCCTGGAAAAAGTAGCCCAGCTGGAAAAAGACCGCCACAATGTCATCATTGCGGCCAGCGAGGGCGTAAAAAACAAGGACGGCGTTTTTCTGTGTGATTTGGTATCCACAGCAGGCCAGCTGGATGCTTTTGGCCATAAAGCCATTTTGTCCGGCACCAGCCGCTACCTGGCGGATTTGATCCATGTGCGCCTGGGCTGCAAGACCCGCGCGATCGAGTTCTCTACCCTGCAGCGCTGTGCCTCCCATCTGGCAAGCCGCACCGACATTACCGAGGCATACCAAGTGGGCGGTGCTTCGGTGGAAGCTGCTTACCGCGGCGAAACCGGTAAGATGTGCGCCATCCGCCGCATTTCGGATATGCCGTACCGCACCGAAACCGAGATGGTAGATGTGCAGAAGGTTGCCAACCTGGAAAAGCGCGTGCCGGATGACTGGATCAGCCCGGACGGCATGCATGTAACCGAAGCATTCCATCACTATGCCCGCCCCCTCATCCAGGCCGAGCTGACCCCCATCTACATCGACGGCGTGCCCCGCCATCTGCATCTGCATTGATTTACGGGGGTTTTTGTTCCTTCTTTGAAAAGAAGGAAGCAGAAGCTTTAATAATATAAGGCAATACCGCATAATTCTAAGTGCCGATACGGCGAGCGAGGCACGGCAGCTGCTAAGCCAAAAGCGCAGATAATACTGGATGTCTTATCGAGCATTTTGGCAACGCAGATGCCGTGCCGTAGCCGCCGAAGCGGTGCTTAAGCCGCTAGGCGGGAATTGTGCGGTGTTGCCATAACACAATAATATTATTTTCCATCAAGAAAGCAATGAATAATAAAAGGCGCATCGCAACCCCTTGGATAGGGTGTGCGGTGCGCTTTTGTGTTGTACTTTTATTTAGGCACTGTAGGGTGGGATGCCCTCATCCCGTCCTTGAGGAAGATAAATCATCCACCACATGCTAAGGCAACACCGCATAGGCTCATCCGCGGGACGATGCAAGCATCGTCCCCTACAAATGTTTGTAGGTTTGCAGCAAATATTTATGTTTCTCGGCGGGGTCGGGTGCCCCCACCTTACCGGGCAAGTTGCCCTTCCCCCACAAAACCAAACACCCCCGTCCTTATTCCAGCTGTCACGCAACCAAAACAAAGGCGGGGGTATTTTTTAATGCCAGAGGGTAAACAGCAGCGCCAGCAGGGCCAGCAGGCCAAGCAGGTAGACGCCACAAATCAGCAGGGTAGCTTTCAGCGCACCCAGGATCGCCCACAGGCGCTCCTTACCGGTCAGCTGGGGGTCTTCCTCCCAGGGACGGTCAGCAGCCTGTTGGGGCTGCTGCGCGGGGGTATGGCCCTGCTTGCGGCGGCGCGGCAGCCAGATACTGTCGTGCTCAATGCCACTCATATCGGCCACGGTGCGGCCGTCATCCTCAAAGGGTTCGTTATGCTTCATTTTTCGTACAGGTGGCACACAACATAGTGGCCGGGTTCCACCTCACGCTGCTGCGGCGCTTCGGTCTTGCAGCGCTCGGTCGCATAGGGGCAGCGGGTATGGAACTTGCAGCCCTTGGGCGGGTTGGCCGGGGACGGAATGGAGCCCTGCAGCACAATGCGCTCGCGGCGAATGGTCGGGTCCGGGATAGGAATGGCGCTGAACAGTGCCTTGGTGTAGGGATGTAGCGGATGGCTGAAGATATCCGCCGTTGCACCGTACTCCACCAGGTTGCCCAGGTACATAACGCCGACCGTATCCGAAATATGCTCAACAACAGAAAGATCGTGGGAGATGAACAGGTAGGTCAGGTTATATTTATCCTGCAATTCTTTCAGCAGATTGATGATCTGGGCCTGAATGGAAACGTCCAGTGCAGAGACCGGTTCGTCGCACACAACAAACTCCGGGTTCAGGGCCAGGGCGCGGGCAATGCAGATGCGCTGGCGCTGGCCGCCGGAAAATTCGTGCGGATAGCGGGTTTTGTGGTAGGGCTGCAGGCCACAGTTATCCATGACCTGGTCAATATAATCATTGAACTCTGCCTTGGGCACCAGGTTATGCTCGCGCACAGCCTCACCGATGATCTCACCAACCGGCAGACGCGGGGACAGGCTGGAGAACGGGTCCTGGAAGATGATCTGCATCTTGGTACGCAGGTTACGCAGCTCCCTGCCGGTCATATCGTACACTTCTTTGCCGTTGAACAGTACCTGACCGCCGGTTTTTTCGCCGGCAAGGCGCAGGATTGTACGGCCGGTGGTGGATTTGCCGCAGCCGGATTCGCCGACCAGACCCATGGTATGGCCGCGCTTGAGGTTGAAGGTAACGCCATCGACAGCCTTGACATGACCCACGGTCTGGGACATCAGGCCGCCCTTGATGGGGAAGTATTTTTTAAGCTGGTTGACCATCAGAATATACTGATCATCATAGGTGACGGGGGTATAGTCCAGCTTTTTTGCGTTTTCTGCCTGTGCCATCGTCACTCACCCGCCTTTCGATTATTTTCATAGTAGCGGTAGCAGCTGACCTTGTGCGTGGGGGACAGGCTGATCTCGCAGGGGTATTCACCATCGCAGCAGGGCAGAGCCATCTCGCAGCGATCCTTAAAGTAACAGTAGTTGGGCATATTGACCGGGTTGGGCACCTTGCCGGGGATGGAGTACAGTCGGTCCACCTTTTTGCCCACGATCGGTTTGGAAGCCATCAGGCCGATGGTATAGGGGTGAGCCGGGTTTGCGAAAATCTCCTGAGCGGTGCCCTTTTCCACCACGCGGCCTGCGTACATGACAACAACATAATCTGCCATCTCGGCAATCACACCCAGGTCATGGGTGATCAGCATGATGGAGGAGTTAATGCGGTCCTTCAGGTTGCGCAGCAGGTCCAGGATCTGGGCCTGAATCGTCACGTCCAGTGCGGTGGTGGGTTCGTCGGCGATGATAACCTTGGGGTTGCAGGCCAATGCCATGGCGATCATGACACGCTGGCGCATACCGCCGGACAACTCATGCGGGTACATCTCATATACACCCTGGCTGTTGGCGATGCCAACCATCTCCAGCATTTCAACGGTGCGCTTTTTGATGTCCTCTTTGCTCTTGCCTTCGCCGTCATGCAGAGCAATGACTTCATCGATCTGAGCACCGATGCGGAACACCGGGTTCAGGCTGGTCATCGGCTCCTGGAAGATCATCGAAATATAGTTGCCGCGCAGGTGCTGCATGACCGTGCCGGGAGTTTTGGCAACATCATAGGCTTTGCCATTACCCAGGTTCAGGCGGATCTCGCCCTGAACGATCTGGCCCTGGGGGCGCTGCAGCAGCTGCATCAGCGAAAGGCTGGTAACGGATTTGCCGCAGCCGGATTCGCCCACAACGCCCACGGTTTTGCCCACGGGAACTTCAAACGAAACACCGTCCACGCTTTTTACCACGCCGGTATCGGTAAAGAAATAGGTGTGCAGGTTATCAAATTCAACAGCGTTTTCCGGGTTTTTCATCTGGGTCAGATACTCAGATTCCGGCACATTCTTGCGCTTGCGCTGTTTTTCGTACTGGTCCGTAATGCGGCGGTTTTCTTTGGAGATACGCCGCGACTCCTTGGCGGAAAGGTAACCGTCCTGTTGTTTAGCCATCGTGTGTGTCTCCTTTCATCAGCGTTTCATCTTGGGGTCAAAGGCATCGCGCAGGCCATCGCCCACAAAGTTGAAGCCCAGAACCGTGATCAGCAGGCAGATGCCGGCCGGGACCCAGATGAACAGATAGTTGGTCATAACATAAGCGTTGTTGACATCGTTGATGATGTTGCCCCAGGATGCAAACGGGTACTTAACGCCCAGACCCAGGAAAGACAGGGTGGCTTCCGTCAGGATGGTGGAGCCAAGGCTCATGGTGCAGGTAACAATCAGCTGCGGGATAACGTTGGGGATCAGGTGGCGGAAGATGCGGTGCCATGCGCTGATGCCGCAGGCTTCGGCTGCCGTCATGAACTCCTGCTCGCGCAGGGAGAGGATCTGGCCGCGGACCAGGCGGGCAATGCCGGGCCAGCCCAGGAAGCCGAGGATCAGCATCAGGTACATCATACGGGTCCAGGAATCAATGCGCATAGCGTCCATGGCAGCGCCCAGAATGATGATGATGGGCATGGAGGGCAGGCAGTAGAACACGTCCACGATACGCATGATGAGGTTATCCACCCAGCCGCCGAAGTAGCCGGAGATACCGCCCATGACAATACCGATGGAGCCTTCAATCGCAACAACGATGAAGCCGATGATCAGGGAAACGCGGCCGCCGTACATCAGGCGGGTCAGCATGTCCATACCGTTGGTATCGGTGCCCAGCCAGTGCTCCTTGTTGGGGCTTGCGTAACGGTCAAACACATAGGTTTCCGTCATCTGCTTCACGCTCCAAACGCCGGTGCTGGCATCGTACACGATGTCATACTCGGCTTCGTTGCCGTCGGCATCGGTGTAGGTGAACTCGGTAATATTATCGTCAATGGCTTCTTCCAGGCGGTCGCGGAAGTCACGGCTGATGACCACGCTGGCATCGGCAGCGGAAACGACAAAGCGGCCGATGTAGGCAACTTCGCTGCCACTCTGGATAATATTGCCGTCAGCGTCCAGTTCATAATCCTGGCCATCGGCAGTAAAGGTGGTCTCCCCTGCTGCCTGGGCAGTCAGGGCGGCCAGCTTGGCATCAAAGCTCAGCTCGGCCACGCCGTCCGCTGCGGTGACCATATCCTTAGAGGCATAAGCCAGCACAGTGCGGCCCTGGCGGAAGACGTACAGGTCCTCATTCAGGGTTTCCACTTCGTAATCGTTATCTTTATAGGTAAAGGTCTCTTCACCTTTCTTGATGGCCTCGCTGCCCTTGCTCTGGGCAATAGAGCCGAACTCCTGGCCATCGGCAACAACAAAGCGCAGTTTATCGTTGCGGGTCACACCCACATACTCTTTGGACATCTGGGTGTAGGTGTAGAACTGCTGGTCCTGGCCGTAAGGGCTGACCACGCCGCCAATGAAGGAAAAGACGAACATGGCAAGCAGCATCGTCAGGCCCACAACGGCCAGACGGTTGCGGAAGAACCGCTTGGCAACCAGCGCGCCGGGCGAAAGCACCTTAACGCGGCGGTCGTCGTTCAGGGAGTACTGCTCCTTTTTGGGGGTGTTGTTCTGGGTATTCTCACTCATGGGTGCAGTCTCCTTTCTTTAAGAAATGCGCACGCGCGGGTCAACCACTGCGTACATGATATCAGTCAGCAGGTTGCTGACCAGGGTAAGCACCGCCATAAAGGACAGGTAGAACATGGTGAACGGGATATCGCCCGCAACCATGGACTGGTAAGAGATGTAGCCGATGCCGGGGATGGAGAACAGGGTCTCCGTGATCAAGGCACCGCTGAACAGGCCGGGCAGGGAACCGCCGATGATGGTAACCAGCGGGATCAGGGTGTTGCGGAATGCGTGCTTATAGATGACCACATGCTCCGAAAGGCCCTTGGCGCGGGCGGTACGGATATAGTCGGCGTTCAGCACTTCCAGCATGTTGGTGCGGGTGTAACGCATGGTAGAGCCGATGGAAACAATGACCAGCGTGATGATGGGCAGCACCAGATGGTTGGCGCGATCACAGAACTGGCCCCACGAGCTGAGCTGGGCATAATCACGCCCGACCAGGCCGTACAGGTCAAACCAGCCAAGCTTGACAGAGAACAGCAGCTTGAGCAGCGTGGCAAAGAAGAAGCTGGGCAGAGAGATGCCCACCAGAGCCACAGCGGTGATGACGTAATCGGTACGGGAATACTGTTTGGTAGCAGCCAGGATGCCCAGGGGCACAGCGATGATCATGGACACCACAAAGGAGATGCCGCCCATGACAACAGACAGACCAATAACTTCCTGGAATTTTTGAACAACAGGGACGTTCCACTTCCAGCTGTCACCGAACTGACCGCGCACTGCGCTGGACAGCCAGGTCATGAAGCCGGGCAGGATGCCCTTATCCAGACCATAGGCTGCGTTGAGCTGATCCAGCCATTCCTGATACGGTTTTGCGCCCGGTGCCTGGGACAGCTGCATGGCCATGTTCTCGGCAAAAGAGCTGGGCAGGCTGCGCATCATCACATAGATGATGAAGGTAACGCAAAACAGGATCACAAAAGAAAGCAGGATACGCTTAATGACGTAGTTTCGCACTTGAAAAATCGTTCCTTCCTTCGCGGGCAGGGAGGCCGCGTTTTTAATGGCTGCGCTGCATGGCTCCAAAATACACATGAGCCGGGGCCTTGTAGCTTCGCCTATGGTGTACCTAAAAAGTCGAAAATTTAGGGCAATACCGCATAATTCTAAGTGCCGATACGGCGAGCGAGGTGCGGCAGATGCTAAGCCAAAAGCGCAGATAATACTGGAGTCTTATCGAGCATTTTGGCAACGCAGATGCCGTGCCGCAGCCGCCGGAGCGGTGCTTAAGCCGTCAGGCGGGAATCGTGCGGGGTTGCCTTAGCCTGTTTCTACAAACACGACTGAATTTTGCGTTAAAAAGCCTTGGAATCCACAAAGGATTCCTGCAGCTTTTTGCCTTAAATTCGCCTCATGTTTGCGAAACATCCGTCATTTTCTTTGTTTTCAGATACACCTCATTACTTTGATACCGAATATGGGCATCCCCCTCCCTCGGACAGAGGGAACTGTCCGGGGGAATGGGACGGCCACATTTGGGCTGCAAATGTACCGTTGCTTTTACCACAGCAAGCAACCGCCCCCTTAACCGGATCGGTACAGAGAGCGGTTGCTCACCATAAATTCAACAACAGGCTGCGCTGAAAAAAATTACTTCAGAGCAATCTTGTTGATCTCAGACTGATAAGTCCAGTACGGGGTCATATCGTTGGGGATAGTAGTGGTGTCGACACGCTCGCTGGAGAAGATGGTAGCTTCGCTGCGCTGGTAAACCGGCAGTTCAACACCCCAATCCAGGATGATCTCCATAGCTTCCTTGTACATGGCCTTACGGGCATCCTGATCGGTGGTCTGGCGTGCAGCCTCGATCAGTTCGTCCAGATCAGAATCGTTGATCTTGTAGTAGTTGGTGGAACCGTTGCTGTCGTACAGCTGGTACATATCGGGGTCGTTGGTGGACTGCCATGCAGCAACCCAGCCTTCGGCAACGCCGGACTGATAAGAGCTGTACAGGTCAGAAGCGTTTGCCAGGTCGTTGACGGTCAGGGTGAAGCCGATGGTCTTGAGAGCAGCGGCTGCATTGGTCAGAACCTGGAAAGAGGGGTGGTCGCCGTTGCCGGAAGCACCGATGTTGACGGTGTATTCCATCTTGGCGCCAGCCGGAGCTGCGGTGACCTGGCCGTTTTCAACGGTGTAGCCGGCTGCTTCGAAGTAGCCGAGGGCGGCCTGCAGAGCAGCAGCATACTTGGTGTCGCCGCTCATATCGCTGGTGTAGATCTCGTTGCCGTCAACGTCGGTAGAGTAAGCGATCTTGTAGCCGTCGTCGGTAACGGAAGGAGCTGCCCAGGAAGTGTTGGACATGGGGTAGTTGATGATGGTTGCGGTGTCGCCGTAGTAAGAGTTGATGCCCTCATCACGGTAAGCTGCGATCACGGTCATGATGGCCTTGCGCAGGTCCTTGGACTCTTCAGAAGCCGGGTCGTTGCCAACCTTGACGTTCTCAGCGCTCAGGGCAATGTAGCCGTAGCCGCGGAAGTCCTTCAGACGGGTGGTGATGACAGAGCCGTCGAGGTCAGAATTACCACCATTGATGGTAGCGATCTGGTTGGCAGCTTCCAGAGAGTAAGAAGGATCGGAAATGTCGATGGTGCCGGCCTGAACACCGGTGATCTTATCGGCTTCCTGGGTCTCCTTCATGTTGACGTGCTTGATCAGGGCTTCGCCTTCGTAGTAGTTCGGGTTAGCATCCAGGTAGATGACACCGTCGCTGTACTTGTTGAAGGTGTAGACACCGGCACCCATGGGAGCGCTGGTGACAGAACGAACCTTGCTCAGGTCGCCCTTCTTGAAGCCGTAGGAGTGGTTGTCGTAATCATACAGGCTGCGGTCGCCATAGTAATCCAGGGAGGCGATAGGCAGCTGCAGCTGGTAGATCATGGAGTTGGACAGCTCGGTGGTGGTGATGGTCATGCTGTAGTCGCCGGTCTTGACGATGCCGGAAACGGTGTCAACGTCAGCGCCGGTGGCAACACCGGTGGTGGAGTAAGCATAAACATCAGCCGGAATCAGGTCAGACAGAGCAGAACCTGCGGTCTCAGCTTCCATGGAAGCAAAGTTCCAGTCATATTTTTCTGCGATAGCCAGGAAGAAATCCTTTGCGGTAGCGTCAGCGGCCAGGCCGTCAAAGCCCCAAGCGGAAGCAGCAGCGGCAACGTTGCCTTCGTCAGCGTAACCGGCAGCAACGCAGTTATCAACGATCTCCTGTGCAAATGCAGTGCCGCCTTCGTTAACAGCATCCCAGAAAGCCTTCTGCTGCTCAGCGGTGAACAGGCTGTTATCAGTGTTGTCCTCGCCTGCCTCAGCAATCAGCTTGGACAGGGTGGTCATGCTGTTGCGGTAATCATCCAGGCCGGCAATGGGCATGGAGTACAGGGTGGCGGAACCGTCATAGGTCGGGTCCATGTAAACATACAGGTTGAAGATGACGTCATCAATGGTGATGGGGGTGCCGTCAGAGAAGACCAGGTCATCGCGCATGTTGATGGCATAGGTAACGGTGCCGTCAGCATTCTCGGTCACTTCGCAGTCAGCGGGGCCATAGTAGGTGTAATCGGTGCCGTTGTACTCGCGGGTCTCACCCTCGATGCCCTTCAGGATCATTTCGCCCTTACGGTCAGCGCCCAGCAGGGCAATGTTGGTCAGGTCGATAACGTGCTGGTCAGCGGAAGAAGCGGCGAAGAACGGGCTGAACTTGCCCTCAAAGCCGGTATCTGCCAGAACCAGGGTGCCATCGCTGCTGCCGGTATCGGTAGCAGCGGCTTCGCTGGTAGCCTCGCTGGAAGCAACAGACTCAGCGCTGCTGGAAGCGGAAGAACCGCAGCCAGCCAGCAGGCCCGCAGCCATTGCAACAGCCATGGCCAGTGCAAGCACTTGCTTGGTGTTTTTCATGTTTGTATAACCTCCCAAATCATTTTGGTAATGGCGGCAATTTTAACACTCCTTTTGGTAGTGTTAAATAAAGAAAGACTTAAGCCTTTCCGCATTTGCGGTGTTCCCTCACCGCAAACAAATGTCACCAATAACTATGTTATAATATCGTAATTTTCAATTTCTGTCAACCAAAAAACGCCGTTTTGGCAACATCTAAATAAAAGTCAGCAGGATAACCATAACAGCACGCTGAATTTTGTAAAATTCTTCCGCGCTGCACTTTAGCGGGCTAAATTCTGCGTTATGGTGCAAGGTCTTTTACTCTTCGCGCCCGGAGTCGGATTCTTCGGTATAAACCGCCGCCCGGATGGTGTGCCCTGCGGCAAAAGCAGCCGCAGCAGCCGCAGCGGCCAGCGCTGCAAATAATACTGCATACCGGATAGCGTTTTGTCCGCCGTTCAAGAACACATCCATACACTCCCCTACTGCAGCCAGCGCGGCGAACCCCCCGGTCAACAGGCAGCGCAGCGGCAGTTTGGCTACCGTTTCTTCATACACATAGCTGCGCAGGCGTGCCCCGCCGCGGCTCATGCGGGCCAGCGCCCACACCGCGCTGATGCCAGCCACCAGCGCCCCGGCATACGGCAGCAGTACATAAAACTGCTGCATGGCCCCCGGCGCGGGCACCATGCCCGCCGCCGCCAGCGCCGCCAGTGCCCCGCCGCACAGCGTCCACAGCAGGCCCCGCAGTTTGGCATACGGCATGCTGCCGGTATAGCGGCGGTAGCTGCCCTGGTACAGGTAGCTGCCGTTGACATCCCTGCGGAAGTCATTCAGGTATTCCCGCCCACGGCGGGTTTTCTTTTGCTGCATTATTCGATCCCCGTCAGGTCATAGCTGTCCAGCCACTGCTTGGCCGTTTCACACACGCCGCGCAGGCAGCTTTCCTCAAAGGGGCTGTCCAGACCGGCGTTTTTCAGCAGCTCAGTAAACACGCGGCTGCCGCCCTGGCGGGTGTATGCCATGTAGTGCTCCCACGCGTTGGCGCGGTCCTTTTGCAGCATGGCCCAGAACTGCAGGCTGACGGTCTGTGCCAGGCAGTAGTCAATATAATAGAAGGGGCTTTCGTAAATATGCTTCTGGCGCTGCCAGCCCTCACCCTCGCTGTAGAACGGGATCTCGCCATCCAGCTTCATCCACGGCATATAAATGCCCAGCAGTTCTTTCCAGGCGGCGTGGCGCTCGGCAGGGGTCAGGTCCGGCTTTTCATACACGATATGCTGGAAATGGTCCACCATGGTGCCATACGGGATAAAGGTCAGCGCACCGGCCAGGTGGCTGTACAGGAACTTGCGGGTATCCTTGCCAAAGAAGCCCTCCGCCCACGGCCAGGCAAAGAATTCCATCGACATGGAGTGGACTTCGCACCCTTCCATGCTGGGCCACACAGTGGAATACGGCACGCGGTCACGGTTGGTGTATGCGGCAAAGGCATGACCTGCTTCATGCGTGACCACCTCAACGTCATGCTGGGTGCCGTTGAAGTTGGCAAAAATGAACGGTACCTGATAATCCCACAGGCTGGTGCAGTAGCCGCCCGCCGCCTTGCCGGGGGTGGAAAGCACGTCCAGCAGCTCATTGTCCAGCATGGTGTTAAAGAAGACGCCGGTTTCGGGTGAAAGTTCCTCATAGAATTTTTTACCCTGGGCCAGAATGGCATCGGCATCGCCGCAGGGGGCGGGGTTGCCGGAACGGAACATCAGGGCATTATCGGCAAAGCTCATGGGGTACTGTTTGCCCAGGCGCTTGGCCTGCTCACGGTAGATGCTGTCCGCCAGCGGCACCAGATACTTGACCACGGCGGCACGGAACTTTTCTACATCCGCTTTGGTATAGCAGTTGCGGCCCATGCGGTAGTAGCCCAGGGTGGTGTAACCCTCGTACCCTAGCTTTTTGCCCATCTTATCCCGCAGGTGGGTCAGCTTGTCATAAATATCATCCAGCTGTTTCTGGTTGTCCTTATACCACTGGCCCTCGGCTTTCCAGGCGGCCAGGCGGCGGGCATCGTCCGGGTCATTCTTGAACGGGCTAAGCTGGGACAGAGTGTATACCCCGCCTTCAAACGGGATCTGTGCGCTGGCCAGCAGCTTGCCATACTGCTGGGTCAGCTCGTTTTCCTGCTGCAGTTCCTCCATGATATCGGGTGAGAATGCCTTGCGCTCAATTTCGGCGTTCACAAACATCAGGTCGCCGTATTCTTCGGCAAAGTTTTTGCGGTAGGGGCTTGCCAGCATGGCGGCGGTCCAGGAATCCTGCCACTGCTGGATCTGCGGCATGGCGCTGTTGGCAAATTCCATCTCTTCATCATAGAACTTATCCCGCGTATCAATGGTATGGCGCACGCTGGCCAGGGTGAACAGGGTATCCACATGCTTGTTCAGCACCTGCTCCTCCAAAAAAGCGGCGCGGGCAGCGGCATAGTCGGGGGCATTCTGCAAACGCTCGGTCAGTGCGGCAAACTGTTCTTTCAGGGCGCTCATGTCCGGGCGCTCATAGGGCATTTCGGAAAATTTCATGGGTTCCTTCTCTCCTTATTCTACAGTTTTGTTCGTGACTTAGGGACATTATACCATGGCACAAAAAATAAGACCAGCCCGAAAAAGGCTGGCCTTCCATGATTCTGTATGATTTTACATGCTATTCATAAATTATCGCACGTAGCGCCGGGGTGCTCTTCCCCTGCCCCTTTTCCGTCAGCGCAGGGGTTGGCCTGCCTGCCATTCCGTCCGCCGGGCCTGATAAACCGCCAAGCGGCGGGCGGCAAGGGCATTTTTGCAGGCAGCTGCCCGGCGCTGCGCCTGCCATTCAGTACGGGCGGCAGCGCGCTGCTGCGCGGTATTTTGTGCAAGCATCAGTTTCATGGTTTATGCCCTCCCTTGTGTGCTTCCAGCATACCACGGCGCGGTGTGGTACGCCATACCACATTTCTCCATTCAGGAAAAATTTTATTTTACTTTCAGGAAAGTTTTATCCGCTTGCATCCCTATGGTATAATAAAGCTGCAATATTAAGGCAACACCGCACAATTCCCGCCTTACGGCTTAAGCACCGCTTCGGCGGCTG
>ERZ837487.477-NODE-477-length-59935-cov-5.397679_pt1 | contig 59935 bp, 47 predicted proteins | sample MGYA00519911_ERZ837487 | MGnify/ENA primary metagenome ERZ837487 (study PRJEB31850, sample SAMEA3708818) | human gut metagenome | biome: human gut; feature: human-associated habitat; material: faeces | place: China | collected 2014 ... | reverse complement strand
ACCGCTCGGCGGAGTAGTGAGCGTCACCTCGGTAGTGGTCTTCCTCGTGGGCATCTTCGGCAGTATCGTCGGCCCGCGCCTCCTGCGCAGATGCGGTATCCGCAACCCCCTGGCGCGCGGGCTGGCGCTCGGTTCGGCCGCCCACGGCATCGGCACGGCGCGCGCCATCGAACTGGGCGCCGTCGAAGGCGCGCTCAGCGGACTGGCGATGGCGCTGATGGGAATCGTCACGGCACTGCTGGTTCCGTTGTTCGAAAAATTCTGTTATTAATTTTTTTTAGTATCAATAAAGTACTACCTTTGTCGAAAATTCGTCATAGGTTAATCTCGTTACGGTATGTATTGGTTGTACAACCTCTTTTTCGGCGATACGCTGGCGCACACCATTTTCGTCCTGGCGCTGGTCATCACCGTCGGAATCCTGCTGGGGAAAATCAAGATCGGAGGCGTTTCGCTGGGGACGACGTGGATTCTCTTCGTCGGCATCGCAGCCAGCCATTTCGGCATGACGATCGACCCCGGCGTGCTGAGCTTCATCAAGGAGTTCGGCCTGATCCTGTTCGTCTTCTCGATCGGGTTGCAGGTCGGGCCCGGGTTTTTCTCGTCGTTCAAGAACGGCGGTATGCAGCTCGTCGGACTGGCGTCGCTCATCGTCGGACTGGGTGTCGCCACCGCCTATGCGCTGCATCTGGCCACCGATACGCCGATCCCCACCATGGTCGGCATCCTGTCGGGCGCCGTGACCAACACGCCGGGACTGGGCGCCGCACAACAGGCTTACAGCGACGCTTCGGGGATCAACGACCCTTCGATCGCACTGGGCTATGCCGTAGCCTATCCGCTGGGCGTCATCGGCATCATCTTCTCGATGATCTTCATCCGCTATGCGCTACGCATCCGTTTCGAGAAGGAGGACGAGGCGCTGGCGGCGATGAGCAACGAACACAAGAAATACGCCGACAAAATATCGGTTCAGTTCACCAACGCCGTACTCGACGGCCGGACGGTGGGCGAGATGAAGGAGCTTATCAACCGCTCGTTCGTCATTTCGCGGATCGCCGACGCCGACAACCATATCACCGTCGCCACGCAGGACAGCCGCCTGCATATCGGCGACAAGCTGCTGATCGTCTGCTCGTCGGAGGATACCGACGCCATCACCGCCTTTCTGGGTCACATCATCGACATGCCCTTCGAAGAGTGGGGATCGCTCGACAGCCAGCTCGTATCGCGGCGCATCCTCATCACCAAACCTTCGATCAACGGCAAGAAATTCGCCGACCTGCACCTGCGCACCAAATACGGCATCAACATCACCCGCGTCAACCGCGCCGGCGTGGATCTGATTCCTTATCAGGGCATGGAGTTGCAGGTGGGCGACCGCGTGATGGTCGTCGGCTCGGAGAAGGCGATCGCACAGGTGGCCGACCTGCTGGGCAATTCGATGAAGAAACTGCGCGAACCGAACCTCGTCACGATCTTCGTCGGCATCGCCCTCGGCGTGCTGCTCGGCTCGATTCCGCTGCTCAACGTCCCGCAGCCGGTCAAACTGGGGCTGGCGGGCGGCCCGCTGATCGTGGCGATCCTGATCGGCCGTTTCGGCACCCACTTCCATCTGGTGACCTACACCACCATGAGCGCCAACCTGATGTTGCGCGAGGTGGGCATCACGCTCTTCCTGGCGGCCGTGGGTATCGGCGCGGGCGACGGTTTCGTCGACGCGATCGTCGGCGGCGGTTACCGCTGGGTAGGCTACGGCGTCATCATCACCGTCGTTCCGCTGCTCATCGTCTCGCTCATCGCCCGGCTCGGAATGAAGGTCAACTACTATACGCTCATGGGTCTCATCGCGGGCAGTACGACCGATCCTCCCGCACTGGCCTACGCCAACTCGACGGCAGGCAACGACATGCCGGCCGTGAGCTACGCCACGGTCTATCCCGTCGTGATGTTCCTGCGCGTGCTGACGGCACAGATATTCATTCTCTTCGCACTGTAACACAATCGCGAAATAACCGAAAAGGCCGCTCTCAGGAGCGGCCTTTCTTGTCGGAGGATTTCAGGTCGTGCAGCGGGCAATCGCGTTCGCAGGAGGCGCAACCGCCCGAGGTGTTTCCCCGCCCGCGGCAAAAGAGCCTTCGGACGATGATCCACACCAGCGCGACGCCGACGAGCGCAACCGCTATATCCTGCCAATTCATTTACAACAACAAGGCGATATGATAGACGATCCAAGCCACGAACCATGCCACGGCCGTACTGTAAACCATCGACGCCAGCGCCCAGCCGCGCCCCGCTTCGTTGCGGACAGCCACGATCGTGGCGATACAGGGAAAATACAACAATACGAAGACCAGGAATGCCAATGCCGACGCCGGCGTGAAATCGCCGCTTTCGCGCAATGTCTGCGCCAGCGACGCATCGTCGGCCGTCGCATCCTGCGAATAGAGCACGCCGAGCGTGCTGACGACGATCTCCTTGGCCGACACGCCCGACAGAATCGCCACACCCGCCTTCCAGTTCAGGCCGAGCGGTTCGACGGCAGGCTCGCACCAGCGCCCCAACTGCCCCAGATAGGAGTTTTCATAGTGTTCGATCTCCGGTTCGCCCGCTACGGGACGGGGGAAATAACTCAGGAACCAGACGAAGAGCGACGCCACGAGAATCAGCCCTCCCATCTTGCGCAGGTACTGCGCACTCTTGTCCCACATGTGCGACAGCGTGGCGCGCATCGTCGGCATACGGTAGGGGGGCAGCTCCATGACGAACGGCGTCTCGTCGACCTTGTAGAGGAACCGCCGCATCAGCCGCGCCGTGACCACCGCCAACGCGATACCCAGCAGGTATAGTCCGAAGAGCACCAGCCCGCCGTGGTCGGGAAAGAAGGTTCCGACGAAAAGGATGTAGATCGGCAACCGCGCGCTGCACGACATGAAGGGGGTGATGAGCACCGTGATGAGCCTGCTCGAACGGCTTTCGATCGTGCGCGTGGCCATAATGGCCGGCACGTTGCAACCGAAACCCATCACCAGCGGAATGAACGACTTGCCGTGCAGTCCGATGCGGTGCATCACGCGGTCCATGATGAAGGCCGCGCGGGCCAAGTAGCCCGAATCCTCCATGAACGAGATGAACAGGTAGAGGATCATGATGTTGGGCAGGAAGACGATGACTGCCCCCACGCCGCCGATGATGCCGTCGACCAAGAGGTCGCGCAGCGGCCCCGCGGGCAGCAGCGCGTCCACGCCGCTGCCGATCCATCCCACGAGCGTGTCGATCCACTCCTGCGGGTAGGCGCCGAGGCTGAATGTGCACCAGAACATCAGCCACATCAGGAAAAAGAAGATCGGGAAGCCCCACAGCTTGTGCGTCACGAAGGTGTCGATCAGCTTCGTGGCCGAGGCCTCTTCGCGTTTCCCCGGGGTGTAGGTCTCCTTGAGCGCCCCCTGAATGAACCCGTATTTCTGGTTGGCGAAAGCCGTCTCGACATCCTCGCCCAGGGCTTCGGCAATGCGTTTGGCCTCGCGGTCGCGGATCTCCGCCCACTCGGGGTAGCGGCTGCTGCCGCGCAGCTGTTCCTCGACCTGCCTGTCGCCTTCGAGCATCTTCATGGCGTAGTAGCGCGGCGGGAAGGCCTTGGGCAGTTCGCCGCGGTAGTCGCTCATGTCGTCCTTGAGCCGCCGGAGCCCCTCTTCGATGACGGGGCCCATGTTTATGTGGATGTGGCGTACGCGCTCGTCCTGGTTCTCGTACACGGCGATCACGGTGTCCAACAGCGCTTCGATGCCTTTGCCGTTGCGTGCCTCGACGGGTACCATCGGTACGCCGAGCATCCGTCCCAGGTTGTCGTAATCGAGCTCCGAACCGCGTGAATCGAGCTCGTCATACATATTGAGAGCCACCACCATGCGCGGGTTTATGTCGATCAGCTCGGTCGTCAGGTAGAGGTTGCGTTCGAGGTTCGACGCCACGACCGAGTTGATGATGACGTCGGGCGTCTTTTCGGCGATATGACTGCGGACGTAACGCTCCTCGGGGGTATAGGCCGAAAGGGCGTAGGTGCCCGGCAGGTCGGTCACCTCGAAGCGGTAGCCGCGGTAGTAGCGGTGCCCGCTCTTGGCGCCGACGGTCACGCCGCTGTAATTGCCCACGTGTTCATGGCCGCCCGATATGGCGTTGAAAAGCGAGGTCTTGCCGCTGTTGGGGTTGCCCACGAGCGCCACGCCGATCGTGCGGCTGTGGCGCGAGATGACCTCGTCGGCCGTGGCGCAGTCGTCGTCCGCGCCCGGCATACCGGCGGCGGGGTATTCGGGGGCTTGTTCCGGCGTTCCGCAGCCGCATTGCCCGTGGCGGTGCCCGGGATGATGGCGGTGGTGGTGATGTCCTCCGGCAAGATATTCGTTCACTTCGCTGTCGGAGAGTACGACGACCATGTCGGCCTCGGTACGGCGCAGCGAGATGTCGTAGCCCATGATTTTATATTCGATCGGGTCTTTCAGGGGGGCGTTGAGCAGTACTTCGACCCGCTGCCCGCGGACGAATCCCATCTCCATGATGCGCCGGCGGAAGCCTCCGTGGCCCGTCACCTTGAGGATCGTGGCCGACTCGCCGGTTTTAAGTTCGGATAAACGCATTGTCGCTCTTTAGTTTTGGCGCCAAAGATACGACTTTGCGCCCGGATATGCAATCCCCATTTGTGGGTATATTGGGGCGCGTATCCGGCCTGCCGCTTCTGTGCGGCGGGGCGGGGCCGACCCGTCGGCGCGCCGTTTTCCGCCTGCGTCAAACGCCTGCGTCGGGCGGCGCTACCACCCGCCGCCCAGCGCCTTGCAGAGGTTCACGTAGTTGATGTACTGCTGTGCCACGATGTTCACCAGCTCCATCTGCGACTGGTAGAGGCTCCGCTGGGCGTCAATTACGTCGAGGTAGTCCGACAGCCCGCTGCGGTAGAGCGCCTGCGTCATGGTGGCGATGCGGTCGTTCGAAACGACCAGTTCGCAGGAACGCTCTGTCTGGGTGCGGTAGGTGGCGATGGCGACCAGCGCCTTCTCGACATCTGCGAATGCCGTCAGCACGGTTTGCTCGTAAGTCTTTGCCGCTTGCGTATAACGCTCCATGGCCGCCAGCTCCGAGCGGCGCAGCTTGCCGAAGGCGAACAGGGGTTGCGTGAGCGAGCCCAGCGCATCCCACGCCCAAGGGTTTGCCGAAGTTAAACCTTTGATCGAATTGGAGGCTATTCCTCCTTTGGTTGTCAGTGCAATGGACGGGAATCTCGCCCCGCGTGCAACCCCGGCATTCGCGGCCGCCTGGAGCATATTGTAACGCGCCTCCATGATGTCCGGGCGCCGCTTGAGCAGTTCCGACGGAAGCCCTACGGGGATATCGGTGGGATGGCGGTCTGCGAGCAGGCGCAGCCCCGAGCCCGTGCTGTCCGCCGCCTGCGGCGTTTCGCCCAGCAGTATGTCGAGCGACAGCCGCGTCTGCTTCACGGCACGTTCGTATTGCGGGATGTCCGCCTCGGCCGTGTAGACCAGGCTGCGTGCCTGCTCCAGCGCCACGCCGTCCGACATGCCGTAGCGGAACATCGAGTCGATCAGTGCGGCCGATTCGCGCCGCAGGGTGCAGCTGCGCCGGGCGATCGCCAGGTCGCGTTCGTATTCGAGCAGCGTGAAGTAGGTCGTGGCGACCTCCGCGGCCAGCGACAGCCGCACGCCCCGCAGCGCCCATTCCGAAGAGGCGATTTGCGCCCTGGCTGCCCGTTTGGCGTTGCGCAGCTGCCCGAACAGGGCGATTTCCCACGAGAGCGACGGTTCGACGGCGTAGGTCTGTACGATCTTGGTCTGCGGCGTGTATTCCCCCTCGGCCGTGACGCCTATGCCCACCTGGGGCAGGAACTGCGCCCGCACGACGCCGAGGTTCTGCCGCGCCTCTTCCACGCGCGAAGCCGCTACGGCCACGTCGCGGTTGTTCTCCAGCGCCCGCTGCACGAGGTTGTCGAGCACCGTGTCCCCGAACAGCCGCCACCAGTCGGAGGCGAGCGCCGCGGTGTCCCGCGGGAAGCCTTCGCCGTAGAGGTAGTCGTCGGGCACGTCGACCTTGGGCGGGTAGAAACGGGGTGTGCAGGCCGCGCAGGCGAGCGCGAAGATTACGGTAAGGTATCCGGTTTTCATAGTTTTTCCTCCTGTTTTTTGCGTTCGCGGCGGCGTTCGAAATTCCCGATGCGCCCCACGAAATAGTAGAGTGCCGGGTAGACGAAGATGCCCAGCAGCGTGGCGAACAGCATACCGCCCACCAGTGCCACGCCCATGATGTTGCGTGCCGTGGCGTAGACCCCGCTGGCGAATACCAGCGGCATGACGCCGAGGATGAACGCGAAGGCGGTCATGATGATCGGCCGCACGCGCAGTTTGGCGGCGCCGATCGCGGCGTCCATCAGCGACAGGCCCTTTTCGTTGAACAGCCGGTCGGCGTACTCCACGACCAGGATGGCGTTCTTGGCCGCCAGGCCGATGAGCATGACCAGCGAAATCTGCATGTAGACGTCGTTGACGAAGAAGGCGTCCAAAAGGTGCGATACCCCGATGAAGAGCACGGCGCCCAGCACTGCGACGGGGACGCTCATCAGGATCGCCAGCGGCAGTCCCCACGATTCGTAGAGGGCCGCGAGGGCCAGGAAGACGAACACCAGCGCCAGCAGGTAGACCAGCCCGCCCGTCTTCGAGGCGTTGGCTTCCTGATAGGAGGTGCCGCTCCACGCCGTGCCGATGTCGTCGGGCAGCACCTCGCCGGCCGTACGGGTGATCTGCTGCATGACGGTCGTGGTCGAGGCGCGCGCCGCGGGCGTCACCGTGAGGGAGATCGAGCGGTAGAGGTTGAACTGCGATACGTATTCCACGCCCACCGTGTCGACGACCTCCACGAACGACGATACGGGCACGCTCTCGCCCGAGGACGAGGCGACGTAGTAATTGTCGAGCGAGCGTTTGTCGAGGCGGTATTCGGGAGCCGCCTGAATATAGGTCTGGTAGAGCTTGCCAAAACGCGAGAAGTTGTTGATGTAGGCGCCTCCCAGCAGGGTCGTCAGGTCGCCGTACAGCACGCCCAGGTCGACGCCTGCGGCGAGCGCCTGCTCCTTGTCGATGCGCAGGCGGCGCTGGGGCACCCCGGCGTTGAACTGCGTGGTCACCGAGGCGATCGAGGGCTGTTTGCGCAACGAATCCATCAGCCGTCCGGCCTGGGCGAGCAGGTAGGCCGTGCCGCGTCCTTCGAGATCCTGCACCTCGACCGATACGCCCGAGGTGATGCCCAGCCCGGGGATCGAGGGCGGGATGAAGGCATAGCACTCGGCTCCCGGCACGGCGACGTACAGCTCGTCGGTGAGTTTCTGTGCGATTTCCATGGCCGAGAGTTTGCGGTCGGCGAAGTCGACCAGCGAGACGAAGATGATGCCGCTGTCGGTCGAGGCGATGCCCGCCATCATGTTGAAACCCGCGGCGAACGAGGTCGAGGCCACTTCGGGCAGGGTGCGGATCACGGCGTCGGCCTCTTCCATGGCGGCCTGCGTGACGGGAAGCGCCGAGGCTTCGGGCGTGGAGACCATCACCATGACGTAGCCCTGGTCTTCCTCGGGGAGGAACCCCGCGGGCAGCTTGCGCCATACGACGAAGATGACCGCGAGTACCACGGCGATGAATACGCCCGTGCGCGTCACGTGGCGGATAAGCGTCGGCGTAAAGGCCGTATAGCGATCCATGTTGCGGGAGAAGGAGCGGTTGAAGGCGGCGAAAAAGCCTTTCTGCAGCGGTTCGCGGCGGCGCAGCAGCAGGGCGCAAAGCGCCGGGGAAAGCGTCAGGGCGTTGAATGCCGAGATCACCACCGAGACGGCGATCGTGATGGAGAACTGCTGGAACAACCGGCCTGTGATGCCGCCCGTGAACGACACGGGGACGAATACGGCCAGCAGCACGACCGTCGTGGCGACGATGGGCGAGGCGACGTTCTTCATGGCTTCGAGCGCCGCGGCGCGGGGCCGCATGCCGGCGGCGATGTTGACCTGCGCGGCCTCGACGACCACGATGGCGTCGTCGACCACCAGGCCGATGGCCAGCACCAGCCCCAGCAGCGAAATGATGTTGACCGAGAACCCCAGCAGCGGGAAGAGCGCGAAGGCGCCGATGAGCGAGACGGGGATCGCCACGAGCGGGATGACGGTCGCCCGCCAGTCCTGGATGAAGAGGTAGATGATGAAGATCACCAGGATGAGGGCGATCACCAGCGTGTGGAATATGTCCCGGATACCGGCGTCGATGCTGGTCGTGGTGTCGACGATCGTGGTGGCCGCAATGCCGTCGGGCATGCGTTTTTCGAGCCGTGCCATCGCCGCCCTGACCTTCTTGCCCACCTCCACGGCGTTGCTGCCGGGCTGCTGGTAGACGACGATCATGGCCGTGGGCTTGCCCTCGAAGAGCGAGCTCACGCCGTAGCTCTGGCTGCCGAGCGAAACCTCTGCCACATCGCACAGCCGGATCTGCTGGCCTTCCGGAGTCGTGACGACCACGATGTCGCCGAACTGCGCGGGGGTGGTGATCTGCGGCGGCATGGTCACCGTATAAGTATAGGTGGTGCCGTCGGGCGCGGGTTCGGCCCCGAACTGCCCGGCGGGGTAGATGCCGCCCTGGTTCTCGATGGCCGCGGTGACGGCCGAGACCGGGATGCCGTAGTATTTCAGCACGTCGGGCTTGAGCCATACGCGCATGGCGTACTCGCCGGCGCCCATGATCGACACCTTGCCCACGCCGTTGATCTTGAGCAGCTCGTTCTGGAGGTTGATGTAGGCGTAGTTGGAGAGGAACTCGGCGTCGTAGCGTCCGTCGCTGTGCAGCGAGAAGACCAGCAGGAAGCCGGTCATGGTCTTGCGCGTGGTGACGCCCTGCTTGGTGACCGTCAGCGGGAGCTGTGCGGTGGCCGACGAGACGTTGTTCTGGGTGAAGATGGCGTCCAGGGCGGGGTCGGAGCCTATGTCGAAGGTCACCTGCATGACCATCGAACCGTCGTTGGCGCTGGTGGTTTGCAGGTAGAGCATGTCGCTTACGCCCATGACGCTCTGCGCCACGGGTGTCGCCACGGCGTTGTTGACCGTCTCGGCATCGGCGCCGTCGTACGTGGCCGAGACCTCGACCACGGGCGGCGTGATGTCGGGGTACTGTTCGATCGGCAGGTTCAGGATCGAAATCAGCCCCACGAGCACGATGACGATGGCCAGCGACAGGGCGAAGATCGGGCGCGAAACGAAAAATTTCTCCATGGCGTCACTTTTTTTCGGGGATGACCTTCATGCCGTTGTGCAGTTTCTGCTGCCCGGCCGTTACCACCAGTTCCCCGTCGATGAGCCCTTCGTCGATGCACCACATCGACCCGTACGTGTCGCCCGGGATCACCCGGCGGTACATGGCCGTGCTGTCGGGGCGTACCACCCAGACCGAATTGACGCCCTGCGCCTGGCTCACGCACGCCTGCGGCACGACCACGCGCGGCCGTACGGGGCCGACGCTGGCCTCCACACGGGCGAACTGCCCGGGTTTGAGCGAACGGTCGGGGTTGGGGAACATCACTACCAGCACGAGCGTCCCGGTCGTGCTCGACACGTCCTTGCGCGTATAGTCGTAAAGCCCCTCATAGGGGTATTCCGTGCCGTCGGCCAGCATCAGGCGAATGTCGGTGAGCAGTCCCGCGTTGTCGAAGATCGAGGTGCGCGGCCCCGCCGAGCGCAGGTATTGCGCCATCGGGATCGCCACGTCGACGGTCAGCGTGTCGATGTTCGAAATGGTCGTCAGCACCCCGAACTGCGTGCCCGGGCCCACGTAGTCGCCCACGTGTGCCGAGGTGTTGGAGATGATACCGTCGATGGGCGAGCGAAGCTCCGTATAGCCGACGTTCATGCGGGCGCTGCTGAGGGTCTGCTCGGCCGAGCGGACGGTGGCTTCGGCGGCTTTGTACTGGGCCGTATACTGATCCAACTGCGACTGGCTGATGGCGTTGATCCTGGCCAGCGGCACGGCGCGGTCGTAGTTGTTGCGGGCTTCGATCGCCTGCGCCCGGGCCGATTGCAGGGCGGCCTCGGCTGCGAGCATCGAGGTCGAAAGCTGGTCGGGGTCGATTGTGAACAACAGCTGCCCGCGCTTCACGGGCATACCGTTGGCAAACTGCTTCGTAAGCAGGTAGCCGTTCACGCGCGGCTGGATCACCGCATCGAAATTGCTCGCCAGGTAACCGATGAACTCCATGCGGTTGGGAACGCTGTCCGTGACGGCTTCGGCCACGCCGACCCTGAGCGGGGGCATGGCGGTTTCGGGCTTGTGCCTGCTGCACCCCGCGAGGAGTACGGCGAGCAGCCCCGTGATAAGGAAAAGTCTGTTCATACCGGGATGTTTTACACCCTTGCAGGGGCAAAAAACGTACCGTGAACAGGGTGACAGCTAGTTAAAAAGGGGATTATATGCTAAAAAAAGCTGATTTTTTTAACTGCAAATGATGATGTTTAGATAATTTTTATATCTTTGCGTTGATAACAAACCCAAATTAATATAAAAGTTATGAAAGAATTAGTAGCAAAGATCAATGCCGAGTACGAGGTATTCGCAGCAAATGCAGCAGCACAGGTGGAGAAAGGCAACAAGGCCGCCGGTACCCGTGCCCGCAAGTCCGCACTGGAGATTTCTAAGCTGATGAAGGAATTCCGCAAGATTTCCGTAGAGGCTGCGAAATAATCGCTGACTACGTAGACGCAACAAAGGCTGTCCTTTTGGGCAGCCTTTGTTGTTTTCGTGCCGTATGCGGATCGTTCCCGCGGCAAGCCGTACGGTCGCGGCGCAGGTCAGGGCTCGATGCCGAATTTGCGGAACACCTCCATATCCTCTGCGGAGAGGCCCGTCTTGCGGAACGGTACGGCCTCGTTGTGGTCGTTCAGGTAACGGCGCGGCCGGGTGCGGTCGTAGCCCGCGTTGACCAGCGACACGCCCGTGTCGATGTAATTTCCCCGGATCGAAGCCATGTCGGCCATGGTATGGAACAGCGCATGGGTCGTGGCGGGCACCGTGGCGTTTGCCTCGGCGGCAGCGGCCTTGTCGGGGAAATTCTGCCGGTAAGCGTCGGAGAACCACGCCAGCGAAGCGACGTAGAGCTGGTAGGCCGTCGTCGTGGGCGAAGCGTGCAGGAACCGTTCGCGCCTGTCATCGAGGATGTCCTCGCCGTGGTCGGCGCAGTAGAGCAGCGCCGACGAAGTCCCGCGCAGCCCGCGCAGGTACTGGATCGTCTCCGAGAGGAAGAAATCCGTGTAGAGGATCGAATTGTCGTAGGCGTTGCGGAGCGTCTGCACGTGTTCCCGTGAGATCGCCACGTCGTCGTCGGGGCGGAACTGCGCAAACTCGCGCGGGTAACGCTGGTGGTAACTGAAGTGCGAGCCGTAGCAGTGGAGTATGAAGAGCATCTTCTGCGCCTTGTTGCCTTCCACGGCGCGGCGCACCTCGTCCAGCAGCTGCATGTCGTGGCGCGGCGAGCGGATATAGATCAGGTGGTCGGCGTCGCGGGCGAGTTTGTCGATCATGGCGCCCTGCGGCGACTGGTTGGAGATGAACCAGGTCTCGAAACCGGCCTCGTTGAACAGCGCCGGGAGCCCCTTGCGGCGGTAGAGTTCGGGATGTTCGTCGGTCGCAACGGACGAGAGGATCAGCGGCACGCTCTTGTGCGTGGTGTTGCTCTGCGTGAGCATGTCGCGGAAAACGATCAGGTCATCGACCTGCGAAAGGCGGGGATTCGTCTCGCGGTCGTAACCGTACAACTGCCAGTTCATCGCACGCGAGGCTTCGCCGATGACGTAGACGTATATCTCGCGCCCCGGCGCCTGGGCCGTGCGCGACGCACCGTAGGTGAAATCCTCCGAGGTCTCCTCGAAATTGTAGGCCTTGCAGAATTCCGTGGCGCTCAGGTGTACGTTGTAGAGCACGTTGAGCGGAAAGATCTCGTCCCGCAGCACGTGCCGGTCTTCGCTCACGCGGTAGGCCGGCCACAGCGCCAGCATGCCCAGCGCCATGAGCACCGCCCCGGTCAGCCCGACGTTCATGCGCGTGGTGCGCGATATCTGCCGTTTGTGCCCGATTTCGCGCGCGGCGAACCACAGCAGCGGCAGGTACATCACGCAGACCAGGATCACGGAGGGGTAGATGTTGCTCAGCAGCTCGCCCGCCTCGCCCGGGTTGGTCGTCACCAGGTTGGTGAACATGTCCGTGGCGATGATCGAGTTGCCGAAAAGGTACAGCAGCACGATCTGGAACGCGCACAGGAAAATGAACGGGAACGCCAGCCAGATCATTATGCCCGAACGGCGCAGTGCCACGCTCCACATCATATAAAATCCCAACGGCATCAGTATCAGCGCCTCGACCGTCCATACGGAGTAGGGTTCGGTGTTGGCCAGCACGCAGTTGGGGATAATCAGCGCGACAAAGAAATAGACGGTCAGCAGCGTGGTGAAACGGCTGCGGGTTTTGACCGTCCGTCGCCTGTTATTTTTATTCGGATCAGCATTCATATCTTTACTAACCTAAAAAGCTTCGTTCAGGCTCAGCAGGAACCCGCTGGTTTTCTTGCCGAAGCCGTAATCGAGCCGCACATTGACCCGTTTTTTCAGCTCCCACCTCAGGCCGACGCCATAGTTGGGAAGCGTTTCCGACCAGTCGAACCGGTCGAGGCTCTCGAATACGTTGCCGGCACCGCCCCATACCGTGCAGCCGATACGCCGCCAGATGCGCTGGCGCAACTCTACCTGGAAGGTAATCATGTCGTTGTCCGTATAGCGCCCCTGGTAGTAGCCGCGCATGCGCTGCGAACCGCCCATGCGGGCCAGCATCGGCCACGGGGTGCCTTCGGAGTTGAACTCCGCGTAGAGGTCGGTGGCGATCAGTCCCCCTTTCCATACCTGACGGTACCAGTCGGCCGTGAAGGTCGTGCGCCACAGCGACTTGCCGCAGTTGCCAAGCCCCTTGGCGTAGAAAGTCTCCTCCAGGCTGACATAGATGCCCCGGTACGGGTTGGGGATGAAGTCACGCGAGTCGTACTCGAGGATGGCTCCGATGCCGGTGGCAGTGTAGTGCGTTTTCTGCCCGTACTCCTGCAGGTAGCCCTCGCTGCGGGCGTCAAATTTCTTGCCCTGCGTGTGCTCGAAGCTCAGGATGCCGCCCACATAGGTGCTGGGCAGCACGCGGTGCAGGTAGCGCCCCTTTACCAGGTAGCGTTTCTCGTTGTACGACCCCTCTTCGTTATACCGTCCGTCGTGGTAGCCGATGCCCCACATGTCGCGGGGCGCCGAGGCGAACATTACCGTGTAGTCGATGCGCTTGCTGTTGCGGGCGAAGATGTTGTTGCCCGTGACCCCCAGAGCATAGAATCCCGAAATCGAGACATTGGCGAAGATCGAGATGTCCGAGGGTGCCGTCACCGAGTCCGTGCGGTCGATGCGGTAGAGGCCCGCGGCCAGCAGCCCGATGCCGAGGCTCGTATTCTTCGAGTAGCTCGGGCCCCCTGCGAAAGTGAAGTCGATCTTCTTTTCGAACGTGCGGTCGGTGGTCGAACCTTCGAAATATTTTACGACGCGGCGCAGGAACGGCGGGCGCTTTTCGGCCTGCGGTTCCTCTTCCTGCCCCGGAAGCGGGGTGTACGTATAGTGCAGCGTATCGCTGCCGTTGATGTATACCTCCTGCTCCTGTGCCCGTCCGTGCAGAACGAAACCCAGGGCAAAGCATACAACGGCTATCCTGCGCAGCATCCGGCTATTTGTACTTCTCGATTGTTTCGTAGAAATCGGCCTTGTCCTGCTCCGAGAGCACGCCCTTGCGCAGGAATACCAGCTCGCCTTCCTTCGATACGATCATCAGCACGAACTGGTTGTTGCAGTCGCCCAGCTCCCATGCCGTGCTCAGGATGCGATCCTGGTCGGCCAGTACCAGCGCGCCGTTCTTGGCCGTGCGCTTCTTGGCCATGTTGCGGGCCATGCCGTTGGGAACCATCGGTGCGTCCTTGAGGTTCATCACCCCGAAGCCGTAGATGTTGTCCCCCTGTGCGCGGTGGTTCTCCTCCAGCTCGACCGTGAAGTCGTTGTTCTGCTTGTGGCGGTCGGGGTCTACATAGAATATCATCAGGTTCTTCTCGCCCCAGTACGGCAACTTGGCAGGTTTGCCGTCGAGGTCGAGCACTTCGACATTGTTCACTTTGCGCGGCAGTTCCTGTGCTGCAGCTGCGGATGCCGTGAGCGAGAGGGCCGCCAGCATCGCGATTACTTTCATCTTCATTATATTCTGTTTTTTGGTTTTAAATGAAAACAAATCGGGACAAAGTTACAATATTTCCGCCAACATACCGACCGGCAGGCGATCTAATATTGTTCTCTTCGTTCAATTTTTTCGTTTCGCAGGGAAAAGGGCCGTGTCGAACGCATAGAGCCCCCCGCCGGACATGGCCAGGAACACATAGACCCCCAGCCAGGTGAATGCCGGCGTCCCGAAGCCCGGGGCGCCCCAGAGCAGCACCCCGAGGATTCCCGCCGCCATGACAATGGCCGATGCCCGTACCCACAGACCCATGATTATCAGGGTAGCGAGCACCACTTCGACCAGCGAAACAATGACGAATACGGCCGGGCTGCCGGCGAATGCGAAAGAGGGATACGAGTTGACGATCTCGTTGTAATCCTGTATTTTGCCTATGTTGTGGAAGAACATCATGCCTCCCGCGAACAGGCGCATGTACAACACGGCCCAATCCATGTGCCTGCATTGTGCGATCCGTTCATCGATTCTTTTTTCCATGCCCCGTGCCGTGCAATTTGCATTCCAAACCCCGCACGGCGAATATTCGGCAACGCCGCACCGCCTCAATCGTCCTGCCGGGCGAAAGACCAGTGCGTATGTACGATCTCCCAACCGCCGGACGTTGCGGTCGTGTAAACTTCCGTGTAGTGCATCCTGAACACCTGCCCGTCCCTGAGAACCTCGTAATCGTATGCCAGGACGGCAGCGCCCGGCGACAACCGCACGACGGGATCGATCATCCGGTACGTGTCGATCCTGACTTTGCCCCTGACCGTGCCGTAGTACTCTCCGAGGGCTTTTTGCCGATGAGTTTGCGTCCGAGAGCCGGGTCGAAATAAACTACGTCGCCGGACGTGAGTTCGAGGAACCCGTCGGGGTCGCCCTGGTTCCACCGCTCCGGTGCCCGCCGTTCCAATGCGATGATTGCGGCTTCGGGAGCCCCGCCGCAAGGGGTGTGGTTCGTGTTTCGGTACATAAAATTGAATTTAGGATGTATGACGTGTCGGACTTGTTATACCGCGGGTTGTCGGCACAGGCTCCGCCTTTTGGACGGGCAGCGGCACGGCACGACCCGATAAATTTGGCACTCCTCGCGTCTTGTACTATCTTTGCGGCCATGGAAACAAAGATACTTTTCGTTTGTTTGGGGAATATTTGCCGCTCCCCGGCTGCCGACGGAATCATGCGGCACATCGTCCGCGAACGCGGGCTCGGGGCGGAGGTTGCGGTCGACTCGGCCGGGACATATGCCGGGCACACGGGCGAATTGCCCGATGCCCGCATGCGGCGGGCTGCGTCGCGCCGCGGTTACGAACTGACGCACCGTGCCCGGCAGATCCGCGAGGAGGACTTCGGGAAATTCGACATGATCGTGGTGATGGACGACCGCAACTACGAGCACGTGCACCGACTGGCGCCGTCGCGTGCGGATGCCGCCAGGATCTTCCGTATGCGGGAGTTTTTCAGCCGTCACCCCGGCTGGGATCATGTTCCCGATCCCTATTACGAAGGGGCCGAGGGCTTCGAGCTGGTGCTCGACATGCTGGAAGACGGCTGTGAGGGAATCCTCGCGCACCTCGGGAAATAGGCTGCCGGAATACCGGGCGGACGGGTGCAGGTGTCATTTGTCGGAAAACCCTGCCGGCACCGCGGCTCGGAATGCGAAACACCGGCCCGGAAATACCTGGCCGGAGCGTTCATGTTCCGGGAATCCCTTAGAAATCGAGCCCGAAGCTGATGCTGTACGTGTTGTGCAGCAGTGTCTCCTTGCGTGCGATCAGGTAGGCGAAATCGAGGCGCAGGTGCAGGAACCGCACGCCGGCGCCGACCGACCCGTAGGTGGGGTAGTAATTCCGCCGTTCGCCATAGTGGTAGCCTGCCCGCAGCTGGATGAGCTGCATGAGGTTGTATTCGGCGCCTACGGACATCTGGAACCCGCGCACCCGTGCCGGGGAGAAATAGTAGCCCCAGTCCGCCCCGACGGTTATTTCGTGGGCATCGGAGAGGAACGTATCCAGCGCCACGCCTGCCGTGAGATCCATCGGCAGCGTATAGTCCGTTTTCCCGAGGTATCCGCCCAGGTTGCCCAGCTTGCCCCCGACGCGCAGCGTGGAGTAGCTGCCGACGTTCTCCAGCGGCATCGACCATGCCGCGCTCAGGTCGACGGCCAGTGCGTCGGCCGTGTCGTCGGGGCGTTTGAGGTGCATGTAGCGCCCCACGATGCCGACGGCCCACCTGTCGCCCAGGCGGCGCGAATAGCCCAGGTCGACGGCCATGTCGTTGTTGCCCCGTTCGCGCAGGTATTGCCGCCAGCCGATCTGTGCCAGGTTGACGTTGTCGAACCGGCAGAACCCGGTCACGGCATAATAATCGAATTCGCCCTGCCCGTAGTAGGACGAGGAGACCTGCGAGGGCATCTGCGAAAAGATGGCCGTCGCCGAGTTATTATAGATGGCGTGTGAACCCGACAGGGTCGTCATGGCTACGCCGCCCATGCCGAGTGCCTTGGCGTCGGGTGTCGGGAGCGTAGCCTCTTGCGCCGTCGCATACAGCGCGGCGGCGAGGAGTGCCAGGGTGGTTGTCAGACGTTTCATACGGCAAATATACGAAAAAAGATGCAACTTGTATTCCGGGGCGCCGGCTGCGCCCGTTCCGCGGGCATGAGAGCCGCTTCAGGAGCGCTGCGACCGGCTCGAAGAGGTGCGAAAAGGCTTCTGCCGACGGAGCGTAAGCGTGCGGAACTCCCGGTAGGGTACGCATATAAGAAAAGTGCCCGCCGGATTTGTCCGGACGGGCACTTTTTCTTTTCGGCCGGTGTCTCGCGGCGCGGTTTCCCGTATTTCTATGGTCTGTACCGTCTTTTAGCAGTTCATCGCGCCGCAGCAGTGGATCACCTGCCCGCTGACATACGACGAGAGATCCGACGCGAGGAACAGCGCGACCTTGGCCACATCCTCGGGCGTACCGCCGCGGCGGAGCGGGATCTGCTTGTACCAGCCTTCCTTCACCTCGTTGGGCAGCTTGTCGGTCATCTCGGTCATGATGAAGCCCGGGGCGATGGCGTTGGCGCGGATGCCGCGCGGCCCCATCTCCTTGGCGATCGACTTGGCCAGGCCGATCATGCCGGCCTTCGAGGCCGAATAGTTGCACTGGCCCGCGTTGCCGCTGACGCCCACCACCGACGACATGTTGATGATCGAACCGCTCTTCTGGCGGGCCATAATGGGCGTCACGGCATGGATGAAATTGAACGCCGACTTGAGGTTTACGGTCAGCACGGCGTCCCACTGCGCCTCGGACATGCGCATCATCAGGCCGTCCTTGGTGATGCCGGCGTTGTTCACCAGGATGTCTATGCGGCCGAAGTCCTTGACGATCCGGTCAATGACCTCATGCGTCTCTTCGAAATTCGCCGCATTCGAGGCATAGCCTTTGGCCTTGACGCCCAGCGCCGCGATCTCGGCCTCGGTGGCCTTGCCGTTCTCGTCGATCGCCAGGTCGGTGAACGCCACGTCGGCGCCTTCCTTGGCGAATTCAAGTGCGATGGCTTTGCCGATGCCCCGGGCAGCACCCGTTACGACAGCCACTTTTCCTTCGAGTAATTTCATAACTTTCAACGTATTAAGAGTTTCGGTAAAATATTCTGTTTTTCCTTTTTTCGTCCAAAAGACGAACAAAGTTAAGAAAAATATTTTGAAACGTCCCGCCGCCGCCGGATTTTCGCCAAATATTACTAACTTTACCCTCCGTAAACGGAATTTCGTAAAACCCTTAACGATATGAAAAGAGACACCCAGATTTTCGATCTGATCGCCGCCGAGCGCAGCCGTCAGATGCATGGCATCGAATTGATCGCCTCGGAGAATTTCGTCAGCGACCAGGTCATGGAAGCCATGGGCTCCGTGCTGACCAACAAATATGCCGAGGGCTATCCCGGGGCACGCTATTACGGCGGCTGCGAGGTCGTGGACAAGGTCGAGACACTCGCCATCGAACGCATCTGCCGCCTCTACGGCGCCGAATACGCCAACGTGCAGCCCCACTCGGGCGCACAGGCCAACATGGCGGTATTCTTCGCGGTGATGCAGCCGGGCGATACCTTCATGGGGCTCGACCTGGCGCACGGAGGCCACCTTTCGCACGGTTCGCCGGTCAACATGTCGGGTAAGTATTTCAACGCCGTGGGCTACCAGCTCGACGAGGCCACGGGCGTCATCGACTACGACGCCATGGAGCGCAAGGCGCTGGAGTGCAAGCCCAAGATGATCGTCGGAGGCGCCTCGGCCTATTCGCGTGAATGGGATTACAAACGTATGCGCGCCATCGCCGACAAGGTGGGGGCGTTGCTGCTCGTGGACATGGCGCACACGGCCGGCCTGATCGCCGCCGGGCTGCTGGACAACCCCGTGAAATACGCGCATATCGTCACCTCGACGACGCACAAGACCCTGCGCGGCCCGCGCGGCGGTATTATCCTGATGGGCAAGGATTTCGAGAACCCCTGGGGGCTCACCACGCCCAAGGGTGCCGTGAAGATGATGTCGCAAATCCTCAATTCGGCCGTATTCCCCGGCATCCAGGGCGGCCCGCTGGAACACGTCATCGCCGCCAAGGCCGTGGCGTTCGGCGAGGCGCTCGAGCCCTCGTACAAGGAGTATCAGGCGCAGGTGCAGAAGAACGCCCGGGCGATGGCCGAAGCGTTCGTTAAACGCGGTTACAAGATCGTTTCGGGCGGCACGGACAACCACCTGATGCTGGTCGACCTGCGCACGAAATTCCCCGAGCTGACGGGCAAGCTGGCCGAGAAGTGCCTCGTGGCGGCCGACATCACCACCAACAAGAACATGGTGCCCTTCGACAGCCGCTCGCCGTTCCAGACCTCGGGGCTGCGCTTCGGGACGCCGGCCATCACCACCCGCGGCCTGAAAGAGGACAAGATGGACTACATCGTCGGCCTGATCGACCGGGTGCTGCACGACCCCGAGAACGAAGCCAATATTGCCGCCGTACGCAAGGACGTGAACGCCCTGATGGCCGACTATCCGCTTTTCGCCTGGTAAAATTCCGGTAGGATGAAAGAGGTCATCGACTTTTTCCGCCGCCTGCACGACAACAACGACCGTGCATGGTTCGACGCCCACCGCACCGAATGGGCGCACGTGAAGGGATGCTTCGCGGCTTTCACGGAGCAGCTCATCGCCGGGATCGCCGAGTTCGACCCCACGGTGCGCGGCCTCAGGGTGCAGGACTGCACCTACCGCATCGCCCGCGACACGCGGTTCAGTCCCGACAAGTCGCCCTATAAAACATATATAGGTGCGTATATCGCGCCCAAGGGCAAGAAGTCGGGGTTTGCAGGCTACTATTTCCACATCGAACCCTGCTGCGACAGCCTCGTATGGAGCAACCTGCTTTCGGCGGGGCTCTACTGCCCCGAGCCGGTCGTGCTGCGCAGCGTGCGCGAGGAGATCCTCGACAACGGTGCGGAAATCGCGGCGGCCATCCGCAAGGCCAAGGGGTTCGCCATCGTCGAAGAGAACAAGCTCAAGCGGGTGCCTACGGGATTCCCTGCCGACAGCGAGTATGCCGAGATGCTGAAACTCAAGGATTTCTATATTGCCAAGAAGATCACCGAGGAGTTCCTGCTCTCGGACGACCTGCTGGAGCGAACCCTCGCGGAGTTCCGCCGCACGCAGCCGTTCATCGCGATCCTGAACCGTGCCGTGCAGTTCGCCTACGAAGAGATGATGTAACCTGCCCGTGCAATAATGCAACCGCCTTCCCTGACCGGGGAGGCGGTTTTTTGTTGGCGGGAGCCTCCGGCGCGGCACTTCGCAGGGAATCGCATGTACGGCGGGCGCCATCTGCCGGAGGGGTCGTCAGGGCGGGACGGCTTCCAACCGTTTCGCCGTCGGCGACCGCACGGCCGGGGGAAGAGGGGCATGAAAAACAGCTCCCCGGCATCCTGCGGAAATTCGCAAGGGATCCCGAAATCCCGTTTCCCGGCGGGACGGCAATTTCCATCCCTGCAGCGGTCGTGTCCCCGGTTCGGTGCCGTGGCCGGAAGCTCCGCCCGCGACAAAAAACGGCGAAATCCGCCGCCGCCCGAAAAAAACAGGGCGATTCTTTGCCTGCGGAATAGGTGATTCGCGCGCTTTCCTTGTATTATATACAAGAAAGAAAGCTATGCGACAACAAATACAGAAATTCGGCAGGGCCCTGAGCGGCATGGTCATGCCCAATATCGGCGCGTTCATCGCGTGGGGATTCGTCACGGCGCTCTTCATCCCCTCGGGATGGTGGCCCAACACCCAGATGGCACGCCTGGTCGACCCGATGCTGACCTACCTGCTGCCGTTGCTGATCGCCTATACGGCCGGGCGCAACGTCGCCGGCGAACGCGGCGGGGGAATCGGGGCCATTGCCGCCATGGGCGTCATCGTCGGCAGCGATATCCCGATGTTCATCGGAGCCATGGTCATGGGCCCGCTGGGCGGGTATACGATCCGGTGGTTCGACAAACTTACGCAGGGACGCATAAAGGCGGGCTTCGAGATGCTCGTGAGCAATTTCTCGATAGGCATCCTCGGTATGCTGCTGGCCATACTGGGCTATTGGGTCATCGGCGGTGCGGTGACGGGGCTGACGCTGCTGGTCAGCAACGGCGTGGAGGTCGTGATCCGCCACGGACTGCTGCCGCTCGTGTCGCTTCTGGTCGAGCCGTCCAAGGTGCTGTTCCTCAATAATGCCCTGAACCACGGCATCTTCTCGCCGATCGGCATCGAGCAGGCCCGCGAAACCGGGCAGTCGATCATGTTCCTGCTGGAAACGAATCCAGGCCCCGGGCTGGGCGTACTGCTGGCCTGCTGGTTTTTCGGCCGCGGCAATATGCGCCAGTCGGCGCCCGGCGCCGTAATCATCCAGTTCTGCGGCGGTATCCACGAAATCTATTTTCCCTATATCCTGGCGCGCCCGGCGCTGATCCTCGCCCCTGTTGCGGGCAGTGCCGCCGGGCTGCTGTTCTTTTCGCTTGCCGGGGCCGGACTGGTGGCGCCGGCTTCGCCCGGCAGCATCATTTCGGTGCTGGCCATGGCTCCCAAAGGCCAGACCCTCGTCGTGCTGGCCGGAGTGCTGATCTCCACGGCGGTGTCGCTGCTCATGGCGGCGCCCTTCGTCCGGCGTGCCGCCACCGCGGAGGATATGCCGACAGGCGCAATCCCCGCCACGCAGGGCGGGGCGCCCGCCGTAAAGGCCGCGCAGTACTTCCCGGCACATATCCGCAAGGTGGTTTTCGCCTGCGATGCGGGCATGGGGTCGAGTGCGCTGGGTGCCACGCGGTTTCGAAAAAGGCTCTCCGATGCGGGCATCGGCATGGTGGTCGGCAACTGTGCCGCGGACGGCATTCCCGCCGATGCCGACGTCGTTGTCTGCCAGTCCGTGCTGGCCGGGCGGATCGCCGGAGCGGGACATGGCGCTGCGCTGGTCGTGATCGACAATTTCCTGGCAGACCCGGCCCTCGACGCCCTGTTCGCCCGGTTGGCGCAGCAGGACGGTGCGGACGCCATTCCCCGAGCCGGCGGTCTGCCTGCCGGGACGGCGGATGCACAGCCCTCCGACGCCGGCCTGCGAAGGGTGGGGGATGCCCCGGATCGCATGGCCGCCCCGCAGCCGGACGATGCCGCGGGGCGGTCTTCCGGCGAGGTTTTGCGCCCCGGGAATATCCGGACGGGGCTTCCCTCCGAACCCAAGGAAGCCGCGATCCGGCGGGCTGGGGAACTGCTCGCAGCGGGCGGATATGTCGAACCCGGATATGCGGATGCCATGCTGCGCCGCGAGGAGTCGGCAACGACCTATATGGGCATGGGCATCGCCATTCCGCACGGGACGTCCGACGCCAAGAAGTGCGTCCTGCACTCGGGCATCGTGGTGCTGCAATACCCCGGCGGGGTTGCGTTCGGCAACGAAAAGGCATACCTCGTAGTGGGCATTGCCGGCGTGGGGGACGCTCACCTCGATATCCTGGCCCGGCTGGGCGAGGTATTCGGGGACGAAGAACTGTTGCGGAGGCTGACGACCGAAGGCGATCCGCAGGTGATATACGAAGCACTGAAATAACTACCTATATGACAACCGGAAAAGTAACGATCACCGCCCCGAACGGCATGCATGCGCGGCCTGCGGGCGAACTTGTAAAGTTAATCAGGGGGCTTGCGCCCGCCAGGATCACCCTGCGCACCGCGGCCCGGGAGGCCAGTGCCGTGAGCATTCTTTCGCTCCTGGCATTGGGGCTCAAACACGGCACCGAAGTGGAAGTCTGCGCCGAGGGCGGCGACGAAGCCGCCGCCGTGCGGGCCGTAACGGATTTCATCGCCGGCATCCGCGAATGATGTTCACGATCCGAGGAATCCCGACGGCGGGGATCGCCGTCGGGACGGCGTTCGTGCTGCAACGCCGCGCATCCGCCGCTGCTACGGCCGCGGCAGGCGACCCCGTGGCCGAGGCCGGGCGGTTCCATGCGGCGCTGGAGCGTGCGAAGGCGGAGCTGTCCGCACTGGCGGAAGGGGAGGCTGTTTTCGCCGCCCATCTGGAGATGGCCGGCGACCCGATGCTCGCCGGGCTGGTCGAGGGGAGGATTGCGGAAAAGCACCTGTCCGCCGAGCAGGCGCTCGGAGAAGCCTGCGAAGAGGTGTGCGGCATGTTCGCGGCGCTCGACGACGACTACCTGCGCGGACGTACCGACGATGTGCGGGACGTATGTGCGCGTATCGGCCGCATCCTGTCGGGCGAAACCGCCCACGATCCCTTTGCCGGGCTGGCTCCGGGGACGATCGTGGTGGCCGACGAGCTGGCGCCTTCGGATACGGCACAGATGGATTTCAGCAGGGTCGCCGGATTGGTGACGGCGCACGGAAGCGTGACGAGCCATGTCGCGATCATCGCCCGGAACAAGGGCATCGCGGCGCTGGTCGGCGTTGCCGGGTGCATGCGGCAGGTCAGAACCGGCGACCGGCTGATAATCGACGGGGAGCGGGGCGAACTGATCGTCGATCCCGATCCGGCTACCGGACGCAAATACGCCGCGCGGCTCGAATCGCTGCGCCAGGATGCGTTCCGCTGCGCGGCGGATGCACAGGCGCCCGCCGGGCGGCGGATCACGGTGCTGGGCAATGCCGCGAACGTCGACGAAGTGCGACGCGCGCTCGATGCAGGCGCCGAGGGCATCGGACTTTTCCGGAGCGAGTTCCTCTACATGCAGGGCCCGGCGCTCCCCGACGAAGAGACGCAGTTTGCGGCATACCGTGCCGCGGCGGAGCTTTGCGGGGCACGTCCGCTGACTGTACGGACACTTGATATAGGCGGGGACAAAGCATTGCCCTACATGCACTTCGAGCCGGAGGAAAACCCGTTTCTGGGATGGCGTGCGATCCGGGTTTCGCTGGCCATGCCGGAGCTGTTCCGCACCCAGCTGCGGGCATTGCTGCGCGCGAGCGCATTCGGCAACGTGCGGGTGATGTTCCCGATGATAGCTTCGGTCGGGGAGTTCCGCGCCGCCAAAGCGGTTGTCGAGACCTGCATGGCGGAACTCGACGCAGAAGGGGTTGCCTACGACCGCGACATAGCGCTGGGGGTGATGATCGAGACCCCGGCCGCCGTATTCATCGCCGACGAACTGGCTGCCCGGGCGCGGTTTTTCAGCATCGGCACCAACGACCTGACGCAGTACGTGATGGCTGCCGACCGCGGAAACCCCCGCGTAGCCTACCTTTGCGACGCATTCGACCCGGCCGTGCAACGCAGCATCGGCATGGTACTCGATGCCGCGCACCGGGCGGGTATCGAAGCCGGGATGTGCGGCGAACTGGCTGCCGACCCGCGCGCCACGCAGCGCCTCGTGGCGCTCGGTCTCGGGGAATTCAGCGTCGGCCCCCCGGCCATCGCCCCGTTGAAACACCGTATACGGACTGACAAATAATTTTTATCTTTATCCCAACGTCTAAAACTCGAATTATGAAGAAAACAATGCTCCTGCTCTTCGCCCTCATGCTGTCGTCGGCGATTTGTGCGCAGGATTACCACGTTGTCCTGTGGGACAACACGACGGCACCCACCTCGAACGGGCTTTCGGGCGACGAGGTCGAATCCAAGCCCGGACAGTGGAAAAACACGCAGACGGCCGAAATGTGGATTTACAAGGCCGGGGACAATGCCACGGGACAGGCGCTCGTGTTTTTCCCCGGGGGCGGCTATTCGTCGCTCTCGGTCGGCAACGGACATAAGGAGGCCCAGTGGTTCGCCCGGAACGGCATCACGGCCGCGGTGGTGAAATACCGCCTGCCCAACGGCCACAGCGAGGTTCCGCGCAACGATGCCGACGAGGCGCTGCGCGTGATGCGTTCGATGGCTGCGGAACTGAACATCGACCCCGCGAAAGTGGGGGTGTCGGGGACTTCGGCCGGGGGTTACCTCGCCGGGAGCGTCGGGACGCTTTCGGACGTGAAGCCGGGCTTCATGATCCTCTTCTACCCGGTGATCTCGGCCGACCCGGACAAACGCCATAAGGGGACTTTCGTACAGCTGCTCGGCGCCGAAGATGCCGACAAGCCCCTTGCACAGGAGTTCTCGCTCGAAAAGAAGGTCGATGCCGCCACGCCGCCCACGCTGTTGTTCCATTGCGACGACGACAAGGTGGTACCAGCCGTGAACAGCGCGCTGTTCTACCAGAAGCTCAAGGAACACGGCATCAAGGCCACGCTGCACATCTATCCGTCGGGCGGCCACGGCTGGGGCATGAACTCCCGCTTCCGCTATTACGACGACTGGCAGAAAGCCACGCTCGACTGGCTTTCGACGCTCTGATCCCGCGGCGCCTGCGGCCCGTGAAACGACAAAAGAGGCTCTTTCCAGAGCCTCTTTTTGTTGTGCGATCCTGCCGGCATTCCGGTACGGGAGCCGGCGCCGGTGCCGCGTGCGGCCGATCCCGGGAATCCGGCGGCCGCTGCGCTTATTTCTTGCGGTAGATGACCTCGCAATGCTCGCCCGTGAGGTATTCGACGATATTGAGCACCTCTTCGAGCGAATTGGATCGCTGGTAATTGAACGTATAGCGTTTGTCGCCGTAGCGTCCCGGCACCGAAAGCCGCACGCCGAAGGTCGTCTCGATGTGCGAGATGATCTCGTGCAGCGTAGCGTCGGACATCGTCACCAGGTCGTACTGGGTCAGCACGAGGTGCGAAGCGTTGACCTGCGTAATGGCGAGGTTGTCGTCCGCAGCGTCGTACAGGGCGCGCTGGTCGGGTTGCAGCGTCACCAGGTTGACCCCTGCGGGCGTCTGAAGGCGTACGGAACCGTGTTCGAGGACGACTTCGGCCTGCTGCGAACCTTCGTAGGCCTGCATGCAGAAGGAGGTGCCCAGCACGCGCACGCGCAGTTTGTCGGTGGACACGACGAACGGGGCGGCTTCGTCCCGCGCCACCTCGAAGAAGGCCGCGCCGGCCAACTGCACGTTGCGCTGCGTCGGGCCGAAGGCTTCGGGCAGCGTCAGTTTCGTACGGGCGTTGAGCCACACATGCGTGCCGTCGTCGAGCGTGACGGTCGTCACCGCATCGCCCGTGTTCTCGTAAACCCGGTATATGTCGGGTGTCGAGAGGAAATGCCATGCCGTGCCGGCGCAAACGGCGAGCAGGACGGCAGCAGCGGCCCCCAGCGTCCACCGCACCAGTCTGCGGCGACGGGTGGATCGCTCGCCGGCGACGATACTCCCGATCCGATGGTCGGTGCTGCGCATGAACGACGCGAAGCGCGACAGGTCGGTGCTCTCCTCGAAGACGCGGCGTGCCCCCCACAGGCTCTTCAGTTCGAAGAAGTATTTGCGGTGCTCCTCCGACTCCTCCAGCCACGCGAGAAGGTACTTTTCCTCCTGTTCCGAAGTCTCCCCGGCAAAATATTTTTGTATGACTGAGTCCATTATAATCGTATCGTCCATTTGTTCTGTGTCCGTTTAGTATACAATCCACGGGAGAAATCTACCCAAGCGGATGGGAATTATTTTGTAAAAAAATGAAAAACAGCAGCAGAATCAGCTCCGATTTCGACAATTTTGCCCGCAGTTGCCTCAGGGCAAGGTAAATATGGTTTTCGACCGTGCTCTGCGCAATCCCCATCTGTTCGCTGATCTCGCGGTGGGAGAATCCTTGCAGGTAACTCAGCGAAAAGACCTCGCGGCATTTGGCCGGGAGGGCTGCGATCGCCTCGTTGATACTCGTGCGCAGATCCTGCGAGTAGAGCTTTTCGATGACCGGATTCCGGTCGGGATCGTAATAGGCGTAGCCGATGCTTTCGATACGTTCCTGGTAGTAGGAGCGGTAACTGCACGCATGGCGGTGCTTGTTGACGTAGTTGACCGACTGGTTGTAGACCGAACGCAGCAGGTAGCCGTAGAGCGACTGCCCCGGGTCGAGCGCCTCGCGGCGCACCCATACGTTAACGAATACGTCCTGCACGACGTCCTGCGCCCAGTTCCCGTTCAGGAAGAGGCGTGCGTAGGCCGTCAGCGGCGCATAATAACGGCCGCACATCTCGTCGAAGGCTTCGCGGCTCCCGGCGCGTATGGCGGATATGAGTTCTGCAGGCTCCATGTTCGTATCGTATGCACAAAGTTAGAAAATATTTGCAGATTGGCGAGCCCGCCTGCCTTTTTTGTTTTCCGCAGGGCAATAAAAACGGCGGCGGGCATGATACCCGCCGCCGTCGGCTGTCGGTCGCGCCTTCAGGGAACTGCGGGGTGCCGGGTGAAATCCCCGGGCACAGGCGCACCGCCCTGCGGCAGTCAGTTGGCCGACACGAATGTCCTGGTGAGGAGCTCCTTCAGGGTCTCGGGGTTGTTGGTGGTGATGAAATCCATTCCCCATGCGATGCAGGTCATCATGTCCTGCACCGTGTCGACCGTCCATACGTTCGTGACCATGCCGTTGGCATGTGCCTCCTTGACCCATCCCGGATTGCCCGAATAAGCCGAAAAGCGGTAGTCGATACCCCCGATGCCGTCCTGCCGGACTGCGGCGGGAGCCAGGTCGCCGTTCAGGTATTGCACCATGGCACCCGGGAGGGCGTTGACGATGCGTTTGCAGGTCGTATAGTCGAAAGCGATATATTCCACACGGTCGGTCAGCCCCTTTGCCTTGACAGCCTCGATGACGGCATCCGCCGCACGGGCGTTGTTGGCGGCCGAACTGTGCCTCTTGATTTCGAGGATCAGCTTGGTGTCCGCATTTTTCGTGGCCTGCTCCAGGTAATCGTCGAGCGTCGGGAGCTTTTCGCCGTTGGCGAGCGTCAGATCCTTGATCTGGTCGTAATTGACGTTCTCGATCACGAGGCTACTCCCGGGAACGGTGCTGTCGTGGTTGATGACGACCTTGCCGTCGGCCGTGATCCAGACATCGAACTCCGAGCCGTAGATGCCCAGCTCCTGCGCCTTGGCGAGCGCAGCTACGGAGTTTTGGGCGGCGCCGTCCTTGTGGTAGCCCCTGTGGGCGATCACCCGGGGTTTGGCGACTCGGGCGGGATTATTCGAATAGGTGAGCTGCGTGATGCCCAGCGGGTACTGGTTCTGGCCGCGCATCAGCACCATCCGGTACCTGCCCGAGGCAAATCCGTTCGGGATGCGCACCGAAAGCGACTCCGCTGCGGCCGACCCGTCGAGCGTGAAAGTCCCGGCACTGCCGGCGAGCGGTTCGAAGCGGATCCTGTCCCCGGCGGCAAACCCCTTGCCGTAGAGCGTGTAGGTGTAATCGGCACCCACCTCGCAGCCCGAAAGGTAGAGCAGCCCGGTAATGTTGATCGCGGCGGGCTGCTGGTCGCGTTTGACGGTTTCCCACAGAGCCTTCACCTTTTCGGCCGTGAGCGGGGCGTCGTAGACGCGTGCGATGGCCACGTCGCCTTTCCAGGCGTTCTGACCCACGGTCGCACTGGCGTCGACGCCGATGCCGAACCAGTAGCTCGTCGTGGTGGTGGGCGGCACGTAGTTGCCCGGGGCATCCATCGTACCCTTCAGCTCGCCGTCTACGTAGATGTAGGTCTTGGCCTCCTGCTTGTTCCATACGCCCACGACGTGGTAATAGCGCCCCGCCTCGGGGTTGATGCCGCTCTTCGTCCATATCCAGTTGGATTTCCCGGTCGTGCTGACGTTGGGCAGGAAGGTCAGTTCCGTACCCTTGTCGGCCTTGCTGATAAGGAATCCGGTGCCGCCGCTCGACATCGAACTGAACATCTTCAGCTCGGCCGAACCATCCGACTTCTCATCCAGTTTGAAGAGCGCCTCGAGCGTGTGCCCGTCGGCGAGCGCATCCTGGAACTGCTTGTTGGCCGAGTAGTCGGCCTTGTAGAACCCCTCGTTGACGGACGTGCCCGGCGTGTGGTTGAAATGGGCCGCATACCTCGAATAGAGGTCGTTGTAGTAGGTCATCATCGCCGTACCTTCGAGCGCCCGCACGGGCGTTGCCGACGGGGAGTTGTCCATGGCCGAACCGTCGTTGCGGAACACCACGTCGAGCAGGTCGGCCGTCGGAAGGAGCGGCTCGCCGCCGCTGTCCATGGTCGTGGCGTTCGCCGTTTCCGACCAGTCGGAATCGAGGCTGCCGACCGCCTTGACCTTGGCCCAGTAGGAGGTGTTGCTCTCCAGGTTGGTCAGCTCCTGCGACGTTGCCGTGGACGCGATGCCGGTCTTGTAGGCATACTCGCTTTCGGGGGCTGAGGCCGAACCTTTCCAGTAGGCGACCGTGTAGGAAGTCGCATCGGGGACGGCGTTCCACTTGAGCGTCAGCCTGTCGGCCGCCGCTGCGGCGTCGAACGAAACCCCGCCCGGTGCTGCGGGTTTGGTCGCGGGGGTGATGGCCGTGCAGGTGACGACCACGTTGTCCAGCAGGGCGCGTTTCTCGCTCGTCGAGATCACGATGCGGCAATCGGGCGTCACGTTCGTGAGGGTTGCCTCGAACTCGCGGAACCGGGCTTTGGCTGCCGAAATATCCACGGGGTCGGCCGCGGAGACCTCCGTGACCGTACCGGTGATGGCGCCCTTTGCGCCGAGCACGGCGCCGCGGACGGCCTTGACGAGGATTTTCCCGGCATCGGCGCCCGAACCGTCGTATTTCTCGCTGTAAGCCTGTGCCGAGAAGCGCACCTTGACGGTCGCCGCATCGGGCAGGGCGGTCAGTTCGGGGGTGTAAAGCGAGGCGGCCGCACTTCCGGCGCCCATCTTGACATAGCCCGGGCGGCCTGCGATGTTGCCCGACTTGCCCCAGGCCGCAAGGCCCGTGCCCTCGGTGTAGGGCGCAGCCACGCCGCCGCCGCTGAACACGTCGAACTCATTGGCCGTACAGCGGGTGGCCGAGAACCCCGAAGGATTGTCGCCCGAAGCTGCGGCGTAAGTCCCGCGGTTCGAGCTCGGGGGATAGTAGCCCGCGGCGAAATTGGCGATGTCGCCGCCGTGGATCACCCCGGAGAAATCTTCCGCCAGGAGGATGTCGCCCGCCTTTGCCGAGCCTGCCGTCGTGGCACCCGCCTGCGGCCCTGCGGCGGCAGTCGCATATGCGAGCGGGTCGGAGAAGAAATCGTTGGTCTTGTCGTCCACGCAGACGTAGTAGGTCGTGGCGGGGGCCAGTCCCGAGAAGGTGAAGCGGAAGCGGTTCCCGGCCGTGATGCCGAAGACGTTCGAGGCATTCCAGCCGACGACCAGATCCTTGCATTCGGCGTCGCTGTAAAGTTTCACGTGGTAAACCTGAGCACTGCTGTTGACACACGCCTGGCCGTCCGCACGGGCCCATTCGACCGTGAGGGTCGAGGAGGTCGCCAGCACTTTCGACACGACGATCCCGGCCTGTACCGGGGCTATGTCCGTCTTCTGCGACACGGCGGCGGAGTAGTCCGAATCGTAGTCGGGGTTGTTGTAGCGGCACGCCTTGACCTTCGCGTGGTACTCGGTGCCGGCCTCCAGTTCCTTGAGCAGGTACGAGGCCGAGGTGATGCCCTCCGCTACCGTGGCGTCCTTCTCCTCTGTGCCGTCGGCCCACCATGCCACCGTATAGGAAGCCGCCCCGGCCACTTCGTCCCATTCGAGGGTCAGCTTGTCGGAATAGACGGCTTCGGCGTCGAATTTCACGTTCGCCGGAACGGTGAGTTTTTCCAGTTTGGTCTCGCCGTCGTAAACCACGACGATGTCGTCGAGCAGGTAGCGGGTCTTGTTGGCGCCCGCCTGTGCGGGGTTCGACGAAAATGCGATGCGCGACGTGGGCGAGAGGCCGTCGAGCGTCACCGTGAAGGTTTCGAACCGGCCTACGGCCGACGAGATGTTCACGACCTTCGAAGCCACAACCGTGCCCTTCTTGCTCACGACGTTGTTCGTGCCGAACTCGGCGCCCTCGATGGCCTCGACCACGATGTCGCTGCCATAGACGTTTTCGCCTTCGGCATAGGCGCTGGCCGAGAAGCTCACCGTTACGGTCGTGTTCTTGGGCAGGGCCGCCAGCTCGGGCGTATAGAGGATGCCGATGCCGCCGCCACCGCCGCCGCACTTGATGTAGCCCGGACGGGTCGAGGTGTTGCCCGACAGCCCCCAGCCTTTCATGCCGACGCTTTCGATGTACTCGGCCGACGTGCCTCCGGTGAATACGTTGAACTCCGTCGTCCAGTTGCAGACCGGACGGTCGCCGTCGGCCTGCGGGTTCTCGCCCGTGGCGGGTTCCCACGTCTTGCGGTACTCGGTACCCGATACGGCGTTGTAACCTGCCGCCGAGCGGACGATGTCGCCGCCGTGGATGAATGCCGCGAAATCCTGCGCCAGCACGATATCTCCGGCCTGTGCCGGGTTGTTCGGCGAGGCTTCGGGCCCGGCCTTGGCCGTGGTTCCGGCGACGACGGGGGTCATGATGTTGCCGAAGCTGGCATTGGTAACCCGGGCGTAGTAGGTCGTTTCGGGATCGAGCCCCGAGAAGGTGAACCGCACGACGGGATAACCCGCCAGGGCGGTGAAGATGCCTTTGTCCGACGCGAGTTTGCCGTCGGCCAGCCAGCTGACATGCAGTTCGCTGCACGCCTCGTCACGGAACAGTTCGATGTTGTAGAGGCGCGTGGCGTCGGTCGCCGCATCTTCGGTATACGACCACTCGTAGGTGAGCGTCGACCCCGTCGCGGCATTGAGCGTGAGCTTCGGGTCGAGTTCGAGGATACCCACCGAGGCCATCAGCATGGCCGGCTGCTCGTTTGCCGTGACGTATACCCAGTCCGAAGTGGAGGAGTAGGGGTAGTTGGCCCTGACGCGGCCATAGTATATCCGGTCGGCCGCTAGGTCGGTGAATTCGTGGTAGTCGATCGCGTCGGTGGTCTTGCAGAGCGCTTCGCTCACGGGGTTCATCTCCCCGTCGACGAGCTGCACGGTGTACGACGTCGCGCCGCGGATGAAATCCCAGCAGATCGTAAGCGACGTGGCCCCGTATTCGAGCAGTTTCACGTTCTTCGGGGTCTTGGACTTGTTGGCCCCCGATATTTCCACGCCGTCGTCCTTGCAGGCCGTCAGCGAGACTGCGGCCGATAGCGAGAAGAGGGCGAACAGAATATATAAAATGCTTTTTTTCATGATTGTTGTCCGGTTTTAGTATACGAGCTTGATGTCGTCGATGTACCAGCGGCCCGCCTTCACCGAGGAGCCCGAGAACCAGCTGTCGGCCGTGGAGATGAAGAATGCCGGATTGGCTTTCGCGCCGGGATTGGGGATGACGGCCGTGACCTCGACCCACGTGTAGGCGGGGATGTCGAGCGAAACGTAGCTCTTGGTCGAAGCTACGATCTTGTCTAGCGTACCCTTCGAGATCCAGAACCCGTCGTTCTTCTCGCAGATGCCCACCATGCCCTGGTCGGGGGCTGCGGCCCAGATGGCGACCTTGCAGGTCAGCAGCAGGTCGTAGCCCGCGGGGATGTTCAGCACCGGGGAGATGAGGTTGCCCGGCTGCCCGTCGGCATTGTCGCTCGCAGCGCCCAGCTGGATGTAACCCGGGCACATATAATTCAGGTAGCCCGTCCATCCCTCCATGCCGATGGCGCGGTAGAATGCCGCGTTGCCGTTGCGTACGGTCGAGGTGATGCCGCCGATGCTGGCGTTGGTGCCCGCCGAGACGCTCACCGTCTCGTTGTCGAGGCTCAGGTTGGCCACGGTCTTGTCGGCCGTCGTGACACCCGCCTTCTGGCCGATGCAGTCGCCGCCCCAGGGGAATTTGCCGAAGTTCTGCGTCAGCAGGGGAAGCTCCTCGCCCTGGGCGTAGACCTCGGCCCTGGGCGAACGCGAAGGGTAGATCTCCCGCCCGGTGCTCTCGGTGGGCGTCAGGATGACGGGCGCGTCGCCCCATACGCGGGCGATCCAGTAGTAGACGTATGCCCGGACGAAATAGGCGTTCCCGAGGCAGTAGCTGCGCGTCTGGTCGGACATTTCGACCGACGGCGCGTACTTTATCACCGAGTTGCACTGGTTGATACAGGTGTAGAGGTTCGTCCAGCTTACCGACGACGTGCCTCCGTTGAGCAGGCTGTGCAGTACTTCCAGCATGTCCGAGTCCATCAGCGAACGGTTCGTACCGCGATCCCACATGGCGGGCCCGACGCGCAGTTCGCCCCAGAAGAACTGGTTCGTGTAATTCTGCCGGAAGGCGTTGCGCAATTCGAAATAGATGCCCGTCGTCGCGCCCGTGACATCGCTTTCGTCCACCCACATGTTCGTCGTGTTGAGCTGGTCGGAGTTGACGATATCGAGCTCGCACCCCGCCATCGCCATCGAGGCGGCGCCTATCGCTGCAATATATAGCTTATGGAATTTCATATTCGTATATTCGATTTAGTTGTTGAGAATCATCCCGTTCAGAACGTGGCCTTCAGGCTGAACATCACCTTGCGCGTGGGCGGGTAAATGTTATAATCGGCCGAGCTGGTGTTCACCGCGCTGTACATGCCCGTGCTCGATCCCGAGGAGGCCACCGCCGACTCGGGCGACACGCCCTTGACCTTCGTCCAGTATACCAGCGTGTTGCCCGATACCGAGACCGTCAGGTTGCCCAGCCCGAGCTTGCCGATCCACCGCTTGGGGAAGCTGTACGACAGCGTCACGTCGCGCAGGCAGAGGTAATCGCCCTTCTGCACGTTGATGTCCGAGATGCGCGAATAGTTCTTGTTGCCGCCGTCGGCGTCGTTGGCCGACAGGCGCGCCAGCTTGGTGTTGTCGCCCGGCTTCTGCCAGCAGTCGTTCGCATCGTAGATGAGGTTCCAGTTGCAGTTGCCCATCGAGGTTTGCAGGCCGCGCGTATACATGTAGTTGTAGACCGAGTGCCCCAGCGCATAGTCGACGTAGACCGACAGCGAGAGGTTCCTGTACTTGAAGGTATTGTTCATACCGCCGGTGGAGTGGGGCGTCACGTACCCCAGCAGGAACATGTCCTCGTCGTTGATCTGCTCGCTGCCGTCCGCCGTACGCGCCGACCCGGCGCGGTTGAGCCATTCGTAGTCGCCGATGTCCTTGCGGCCGGCGATCGAACGGCCGTCCGAACGGCGGATGCCGTGCGAATTGACGTCGTACAGCGCCGCGTCGGCCTGTGCCTCTGTTTCGATGATGTAGGCGGTCTTGTAGCCGTAGATGCGCCCCATGCGTTCGCCGACAGCCGTGCCGCCGAAACGGAATCCCGTCTCCGACATCGTGTACCCGCCGATACGCCATGCATCCTTGCCGTCGACGTCCTTGTACCTGTACTCGTCGGGGAGCGACAACACCTTGTTCATGTTGAACGAGTAGGTGAAGTCGGTCGTCCAGGTGAAGTTCTTGCTCTGGATGTTCACCGTCGAGAGTTCCACCTCGGCGCCGTAGAAGCGTACCGAACCGACGTTCTGCCGGGCCGAGCCGTAACCCGACGTATCGGGCAGCGTGACGCTGAAGAGCAGGTCGGTGGTCTTCTTGTTGTAATAGTCGGCCATCAGGCGGATGCGGTCGTTGAAGAATCCCATGTCGACGCCGATGTCCAGCTGGTGGGTAGTCTCCCATTTGAGCCTCATGTTGGGCAGCGCCGTGGGCAGGATGGCGCTCGCACCGTTGTAGATCGACGTTGCGCCAAACCCTCCGTAGGCATCGTAAAGGCCGATGTAGTTGTTACCCGTCAGGCCGTACGAGGCGCGTATCTTGAAGCTGTTGAAATTGCGCACGTTCCAGAATTTCTCCTCCGAGACCACCCAGCCGGCCGACGCCGCAGGAAAATATCCCCAGCGGTTTCCTTCGGCGAATTTCGACGAGCCGTCGGCGCGGAACGTGAACATGAAGAGGTACTTCTTCTTGTAGTCGTAGTTCAGGCGCCCGAAATAGGAGGAGAGCGCCTCGTTGGTGTTGGTGTCCGCCCAGCCCGTGGCGTCCGTCCCTGCGGCCAGCGTGGGCACCTTGTCCGAATCGGCGCCCGTGACCGTCAGCGAAAGGCCGTTGACCGTGTTTTTCATGTAGTCGAACCCGACCGTGCCCTCGATCGTATGATCCTGCGCGAAGGTCTTGCGGTAGTTCAGGTAGCCCTGCGTGCTGAAGCGGTTGGTCTGCCCCCACTTCTCGTAGGTGCGGCGCTGGTTGGAGATAGCGTTGCCCGCCAGGCGCTGGTTGTCGATCCTGTAATAGTTGTGGTTGGCAACCTGCATCACGGCGCGCAGCCCGTCGACGATTTCCCATTCGAGGTTGAAATTGGCCGTCATGCGGCGTGCCGTGTAGTTGCTCGTATAGTAACGGTCGAACCATGCGGCCGAGATGGTCGTGTTGTTGGTTCCCTGGGCGGGCGTGCCGTCATCCAGGTAGTCGCGGTGCGTGGCGGGCATGAACATGCCGCGGCCCACGGTCGTCCAGTAGGTGGCGATACCCGACGAGGGGAGCGTGTTGCCCTTCGTTTCCGAGTAGTCGAATACGGTCGTCGCCTTCAGGTTCCTGAGTATCTTGAACGAGGTGTTGCCGTGGAAGGTGAAACGCGAGAAATCGGTGTTGATGCCGATGCCGCCGTCCTTCGTGTAGCCGGCCGACGCGGCATACTGCACCTTGTCGTTGCCGCCGTTCACGCCGACGTAGTAGTTCATCCAGTACGAGTCGTCGAACCATTGCTTCTGCTGGTCGTTGTCCTGGTAGGCGATCAGTTTCGAGTGGTCGATGGGGTCGACCATCACCTTCCAGCCTGCGGGGACGTCGGCCGGCGTATCCACGAATTTGGGCGTCCACACCGAATTGTCGCCGTTGCCGATACCGGCGGAGTTGGCGCCCGTCAGGATGCCCGAGCCGTAGGCGTAGGTCGAAGGGTATTCGTTCAGCATCGTGCGCATCGTGCGCAGGTAGTCGCCGCCGTCCATCAGGTCGAACCTCACGGCGGGCGAAGTCCATGCGGCCTGCGCCTCGAATGTCACCTGCGGGCCCCGTGCCATGCTGCCCTTCTTGGTCGTGATGAGGATTACGCCGTTCGAGGCGCGGGCACCGTAGATACCCGCCGAAGCGGCGTCCTTCAGCACCTCGATCGACTCGATGTCGTTGGGGTTCAGGCCGGTCATTTCACGGTTCACGCCGTCGATGATGATGATCGGGGCGTTCGACTGGTTGATCGACGAACCGCCGCGAATCAGGAACACGGGGTCGGAACCCGGCTGGTTGTCGGCCGACGATACGCGCACGCCGCCGACACGTCCCTTCAGGGCATCGCCGATGGAGTTGACCGGGGCGCCGGCGAGTTTCTCGCCGTCCACCTTCGAAACTGCGGCCGTGATCGTGCGGCGCGACTGCGTGCCGTAACCGATCACCACCACGTCGTCCACCATCAGCGCATCCTCTTCGAGCCTAACGTCGATCACCGAGCGGGTGCCTACGGGCACCTCCTGTTTCTTGTAGCCTATGAAGCTGAATTCGAGCGTCGCATCGGGGCCCGCCTGGATCGAATAGCGGCCGTCGGCCCCGGATGTCGCGCCGGTTGCGGTTCCCTTCACGATGACGGTGGCGCCGATCACCGGTTCGCCCTTCGCATCCCTGACCGCACCCGTTACGAGGTTGCCCTGCGCCTGCGCGTCCATCCCGCACAGCACCAGAGCAATTATACATACACTTTTCAAAAGTGTCGTAAGGACTCTTTTCATAATAGGTTTCTTTCAGTTAAGTAATTAATGATTTGCCGGGCTATTTCTCCCCGAAGGTGATGCCCGACGACGAGCCCCCGTCCTGGAAGCCGACCGCCAGTTCCGCATAGTTCGTCCCGGTGAGTGCCGTGCCGTTCACCGAACCGCCTGCGGCGCTGTCCTCCACGCTGTGCTTGTTCCAGCCCACGAGTGCCCCCGCATGCAGCGCGCATGCCACCGCGCCGAAATTCCTGCATCCGGACACGGCGCCCACGTCGTTGCGCCCGATGATGCCCCCGGCCGCCAGCAGCGCCGAAGTGCCCTCGACGGTGGCCTGTACCGCACCGTTGTTGACGTTGCCCGTGACGGCCGACTTGTCCTTGGTATTGTAGTCGTAGCCGACGATGCCGCCCGCATAGGAGCTCTTGCCCGCCTGGGCATTGTGCATCCAGACCGCACCGTCGTTGGTGTTGTTGGTCGCATTGCCCGACTTGATGATGCCCGCGATACCTCCGGCGCCGATATTGGCGTTGCTGGAATTTACCGTCGCCCAGACCTTGCCGCTGTTCGTGCAGCCGTTGGTCACCGCCGTGCCGTCCGTGCCGTCGTAGAAACCCACGATGCCGCCTGCGGCCTCCCAGTTGTTGGCCGTCGCCGTATAGGCCAGGGTGATGTCGCCGCTGTTCGAACAGTCGTCTATCGTGCTGGCGTTGTGCGTACCGACGATACCGCCGATGCGGGTCACCTGCAGTTTGTCGGAGCTGACGGCCGCCCTGTTGGCACACCCCGTGACCTTCGCCCCGCTGTACGTCTGCCCCGCGATGCCGCCGATGCAGAGGTAACCCGCGCCTGCGGCATTGGCCTGCACGAATTTCACCTCGGCTTCGTTCGTGCAATCCCGGATCGCCGCCGCATAGTTCACGCCCGCGATCCCGCCGATGAAGCAGTTGCCGTTCATGTTCGAGACGACGGTGCCTTTGTTGGTGCAGTTGTCGATCACCAGCGTCGGGCAGCTGTCCACGATGTAGGCGACGATGCCGCCGATGCGGTGGGCTGCCGACGCGCCCGCGTTGTCAAACCGGATCTCGCCCGCATTGGTGCAGTTGCTGATGGTCGTATTGACCGCGGTCTTCATCACCGAGGCCGTAATTCCCGCCACGGCGTTGCCCAGCCCGAGCGAAGTCATCACCGGGCCGTGGTTGTGGCATCCGTCCAGCGTGATCGCCCCGGCCGCGTCGCCCGAGCCGTCGACGATGCCCGCGATACCGGCCACATAGCTCGCCACGCCCGCCGTCGCCACGTTGCTCACCGCGCCGTAGTTCCTGCAGCCGCTCATCTTCCCGTTATACAGGCTGCCGACGATGCCGCCCGTGCGCGACTTGCATCGGGAATCCGCCGTGACGGTCACGGGTACGAAGCTGGTCACGCCGGTGAGCGTATTGTTCGATTGTGCGACGATGCCCGCATAACACCACGTATCGGTGTCGGCGCTGTATTTGAGCTCGATGCGGCTCGTCCCGTCATAGGAGGTGCCGTCCTTCGACCCGAAAACCACATCCGAGATCGCCCCCTTGGCATAGGCGAAGAACCCGGCATAACGCCCGTCGGCCGATACGTTGATATTGTAGATACGGTGGCCGTTGCCGTTGAACGTCCCCGTGAAATTCTCGATCGGCGTCCACGGGACATTCCGCATGTCGATGTCGGCCTGGAGGTCGACGATGGCACCGCCGTTGTCGTCGGCACACTCCTGCGCGAAGTTCACCATGTCTTCATAGGTGGCGATCCTCAGCCGGAAGAAAAGCTCGGTCACGGCTCCGACGCAGTTCCCCGCAAAGGCCACTTCCTGCGTTTCGAACAGGTTTTTGACGAAGACGCTCCCGTCCGTACAGGAGATCGTCGCCTTCAGCCCGCCGTCCACCTTCGTACCGCTGGCGATCAGGAAATTCACCGTCTGGGCCTGCACCAGCGACATTTCGCCGATCTCCATCGTAAGGATGTCCGACACCGCGGCATCCTCGCCGACGGTCACCGCACCCGTCCGGGGATCGACCACGGCCTCCGATACGGCCAGGTGCCCCTCCACACCGTCGGGGTCGACCGGTTCGAGCGTGATTTTCGAAATGGTCTTCGAAGCCTCCTCGCCGATCGTGAGCGACAGCACCGAAGCCAGTGGCTTGAAGTGCAGGCCGAGGCTGCCCAGGGCGGGTGCGGCGTCGGCCGCATAGGCATACATCGGCAGGGTAGCGCCCGTTTGGTCGGCACCGACCGCAAATACGCCGTCGATGGCCTTGAAATAGGCCGTCACTTCGCCGCGTGCGTCCGCGGGCAGCGAGAGGGCCACCGGATGGAACTCGACACCGTTGCCGGCGTCGTAGGTTTCGTACACATAAGACACCCCCTTGTAGCCGACGATGATCTGGTCGCCTTCCTGCCATAGGGGAGCATACGCCTCGCCGTCCCCGGTAGCGGACGGGATCGCATCGATCGTCGCAAGGATCGTCACGGCATCCGCCGAAGGTTCGTCCACGGGGGATACCTTCGGATGCGTGTTGTCCTCCGAACAGCCTGCGATCGCCAGCATTGCTGCTGTGAAAAGAAAAATTTTTCGCATGGTTTTGTTTTGTTGGTTAAGAAATATTTGGTTGGTGGAAATACGGGTTGCAGGGTTTGCCCGGCGCGGGCAAACCTTTCGTACGGCTGTCGCGTACCGGCTCTGACGGCAGAAAAACATACTTAAAGCCATCGCGCAGGTAAATCATACGATATATTTATATATCAAATTCATGGCACCTCTGCGAATGAGGGTGTGGTCGGCGGCTGAAGGCGCCTTCGGAAATGTCGTTTCCATCGGTCGTGTAGTTTAGGCGGTGTTCATAGATACATACAGTCGACCCGCCCAAACCACTTACCGGAAATTGAAAAAATCGGGAGCAGGATCAAACGAAAAAGCGCCGGGATACTATGTATCCCGACGCCTTAGGGTCTGTGCCGCTCCGGCCTATACGCCCCGCATGAAGAGCAGCGAAAGCAGCAGCAACAGTTGTTCCTTGGAGAGTTTCCGGCGCAGTTGCTTGAGCGCCGCATACATGTGGTTTTCCACCGTGCGCGGCGAAATGCCCAGCTGCTCTCCGATCTCGCGGTTCGAAAGGTCTTCGATGTAGCTCAGACGGAACACTTCGCGGCATTTGGGCGGCAGCGACTCGATGGCCGCATCGAGGCTGGCGCGCAGGTCGTCGTTGTAGAGTTTCTGCACGACGGGGCTGTTGTCGGGTGCATAGTACGAACTGCCCAGCGCGGCGATGCGCTCCCGGTAGTAGGCGCCGTATTCGCCGGCGCGCCTGTTCTTGTCCAGGTAGTTGAGCGAGCGGTTGTAGACCGAACGCAGCAGGTACTTGTACAGCGAGTTCGAATCGTCGAGCGTCTCCCGCCGCTGCCATACGTTGTAGAACACGTCCTGCACCACGTCCTCGGCCCAGTCGTCTCTGAGGAACAGACGGGCGTAGGAAACCAGCATGGCGTAATATTTCCGGCACAGTTCGTCGAACGCCTTGCGGTCGCCCGCGCGAACCCGTGATATTAGCGAGATTTTCTCCATCGGATAATCAGATTCGGTACAAAAATAAACATTCTCGCCGAACGAAACAATGTCCGGTACCTTTTTTAATTTTTTTGTAATCCGGTTAGGTGGTTTCCCGCGATCGGTTGTATTTAATATGACACGACCAAACTACACGACCGATGAGAAAAAACCTTACCCTCGCATTTTTTGCCCTTTTCTGTGCCCTGACCGCCGCCGCACAACTGCATAACGACGATGTCCACGTCCATGAGGCCGTCAGCCGCCAGAACTACCGCCAATACCTCCGCATACCCGACATCGGCGGCTATATCACGCTCAAATGCGATTTCCACGTCCATTCCGACATCTCCGACGGACAGGTGTGGCCCGTCGGCCGGGTCAACGAAGCGTGGAACGACGGACTGGACGCGATCGCCATGACCGACCACATCGAGGTGCACAAGAACGCCGACATCATCCGTTGCGGCCTCAATAAACCCTACGAACTTGCCAAGGCACGCGGCGACATGATCGGGATGATCGTGATCCCCGGTGCGGAAATCACCCGCAAGAAGCCGTTGGGGCACATCTGCACGCTCTTTATCCGGGATGCCGACAAACTCGACGTCGAGGACGAGATGCAGGCCGTCGAGGAGGCCTGCCGCCAGGGCGCCTTCCTGCTGTGGAACCATCCCGGCTACCCCGACCGGAAAAGCGACATCTATCCCGTCCACGAACACCTGATCGCCCAGGGCAAACTCCGCGGCGTCGAGGTGTTCAACAAGACCGAATCCTATCCCCGCACATTCGACTACGCGGTTCAGTACGGCCTCGTGCCGTTCGCCAACAGCGACATACATTATATGAGCGGGAGCATCTATCCCGTGCGCGGCAGCCGTCCGATGACCCTGGTCTTCGCCACCGCCCGCACGGCCGGGGCGATCCACGAAGCGCTCCTCGCCGGGCGGGCCCTGGCCTGCTTCGACGGCAACCTGATGGGGCGCGGGGAGTACATCGGCCAGATGATAGACGCTGCGCTCGAAATCCGCGAGATACGCCAGGTCAGCAAGACCAAACGCACGTTCGAGATCGCCAACAAGTCCGACCTGCGTTTCGCCGTCCGTCCGGCCTCCTACGACTATCCCATGCCCGTCTATGCGGGGCAGGTGCTGCGCATCGACATCACACAGGGCGAGGAGGTCGAATTCACGAACTGCATCCTCGGCAAGGGCAGGTATTACACCCGCATATTCTGGGAATAGGGCGCAGGGCATACGCCGCCGGGGCTCAGCGCTGCGACGGGCCGCGGCAACCGATACGGTATTTTGTTACAGAAGCTATATTTAAACCACGAATGCAATGAAGAAAGCTATTCAATTCGGAGCCGGGAATATCGGCCGCGGATTTATCGGCGCCGTGCTGGAACAGGCGGGCTACCATGTGGTATTCGCCGATGTGAACGAACAGGTCGTCGCGAGGATCAACTCGGACAGGGCCTATACGGTTCAGATCATGGACACGGTCTGCGAGCAGATGCGCATTACCGACATTTCGGCAATGGACTCCCGGAGCCCGGAACTTGCCGCCCAGATCGCCGGGGCGGAACTCGTCACCACGGCGGTGGGGCTGACCGTGCTGCCCCGCATCGCCGGGGCCATCGCGGCGGGTATCGCCGCACGCAGGGATGCAGGCGTCACCGAGCCGCTCAATGTCATCGCCTGCGAAAACGGCGTCCGCGCCACCACACAGCTCCGGGAGGCTGTCCTCAAGCACCTCGACGGGGCCCAGCGTGACTGGTGCGAGCAGCATGTCGGTTTCCCCGACTGCTCGGTCGACCGCATCGTGCCGCCGGTCAAGAGCGAGAACCCGATCGACGTGGTCGTCGAACGCTTCTTCGAGTGGAACGTCGAGCGCGCCGCATTCAAGGGCGCCGTGCCCGAAATCCCCGGCATGAATCCGGCCGACAACCTGATCGCCTATATCGAGCGCAAGCTCTTCACGCTCAATACCGGCCACGCCATCACCGCCTACCTGGGACGGATGAAAGGCTACATGACCATCTGCCAGAGCATCTCCGACGAACATATCCATACCATCGTGAAAGCCGCCATGCGCGAAAGCGGGCGGGGGCTGGTGGCGCTCTACGGCTTCGACCGCGACGCCCACTTCGCCTATATCGACAAGATCATCGGGCGCTTCCGCAACCCCTACCTCTGCGACGACGTGACCCGCGTGGGACGCGAGCCGCTGCGCAAGCTTTCGGCAGGCGACCGCCTCGTCAAGCCCATCCTCACGGCCCGCCGCTACGGCATCGCCACGCCCGACCTGCTGCTGGGCGTCGGCGCCGCGCTGCATTACGACAACCCCGAGGACGTGCAGAGCGTGGAAATGCGCCGTCTGGTCATAAAAGAAGGTGTCAAGGCCGCCCTGGCCCGCATCGCCTCCCTTCCCGACACCGACCCGCTGCTGCCGCTCGCCGCACAGGCCTACGAGGAAGTGGAACGTATCATCGCCAAAATCCCCGAAGCACAATGAAAAGACCGAGCCCCCTTCTCCTGCTCCTGACCGTATGCTGCGCCGCCGTGCTGCCCGCGTGCGCCCAGGCCCCGATACCGCACGCCGTGCGGATCGGGTCGATCGAAGAACTGCAAGCCTATTTCACCTATGACCCCGGCCGTGACATCATCGTCAGCGGACACCGCGGGGGCATGATGCCCGGCTATCCCGAAAACTGCATCGAATCGTGCGAAAAGACGCTGTCGATGATGCCGACCTTCTTCGAGGTCGACTTCAGCTTCACCCGCGACAGCGTCATGGTACTGATGCACGACCTGACGATCGACCGCACGACCACCGGCAAGGGGCGCGTGGCCGACTATACCTACGAAGAGCTGCAACAGTTCTGCCTCGTAGACCGCGACCGCAACGTCACCCCCTACAAGATCCCGCGCCTGAAAGACCTGCTGGAATGGGGCAAGGACAAGGTCGTCTTCAATTTCGACAACAAGTACATCAACACCCGAGGCGTGAGCGACGAGGTGCGCCGCGCCAGCCTCGACTACTATATCAAGCAGTTGCAGCCGGGCGGCGACTGGTCGATGTACCACAACATCATGCTGAGCGTCCGCTCCATCGAAGAGGCGCTCTACTACTGGGAGCACGGCATCCGCAACGTCATGTTCTGCGTCGAGATCAGCTCGATGGAACATTTCAGGGCTTACGACGCATCGCCCATCCCCTGGAAATACATCATGGCCTATATCCGCCTGGCCGTGAACCCCGACCTGCAACCGGTCTACGACCTGCTGCACGCCGAGGGCGTCATGACGATGACCTCGATCACCGGCTCGTCCGACAAGGTGAAAAACCCCTACGACCGCCGTGTGGCCTACCTGCGCGAGCTGGTCGCCGAACCCGACATCATCGAGACCGACTACCCGTCGGAATTCATCGGCTTGCCGTGGACGCGCGATGCGATCCACGCCCTGCAGGAAGCTGCGATGCGCAGCCACCGCACCAACCTGAAGTAAAACCCGAACCAACCTGAATAAATGTCTGCAAAACAACTCAATCCGGCCTACGACGGCATGACCGACCAACAGGTCAAGCGTTTCAAATACTGGGAATTCCGCACCATGGCGATGTGCATCTTCGGCTATGCGCTCTTCTATTTCGTGCGCAAGAACCTGAGCATCGCCATGCCTTATCTCAACGAGGAGATGGGCATCTCGAAATCCGACCTCGGTCTGTTCCTCACGCTCCACGGGCTGATCTACGGGCTCTCCAAATTCTTCAACGGCATCTGGGGCGACCGCAGCAACGCACGCTATTTCCTGGTGACGGGGCTCGTCTTCTGCGGCATCTGCAACCTGCTTTTCGGGTTCAGTTCGTCGGTGCTGGCGCTGGGTATCTTCTGGGTACTCAACGGCTGGTTTCAGGGCATGGGCGTCCCGCCTTGCACGCGGCTGATGACCCACTGGATCGTCCCCGAGCGGCTCGCCACCAAAATGTCGGTCTGGAACACCTCCCACTCGATCGGCGCCGGCCTGGCCATCATCTTCTGCGGATACGTCGTCAGCCTGAACTGGGGCGCATGGTTCGACGCCTCGTCGATCCTCTCGCAGCACTGGCGCTGGTGTTTCCTGCTCCCGGCGACGATCGCCATCCTGGGCGCCGCCGTCGTCTGGGCTTTCGTGCGCGACACCCCCTCGTCGGTAGGGCTGCCCGAACTGAAGACCGGCAAGGCGGCCCCGGCCGACGCCAAACCGCATACCAAGGCCGAGGAAAAAGCCGAACACAAGGCGTTCCTGCGCCGCAAGGTCTTCCTGAACCCGACGATCTGGATCATCGCCGTGGGCAATTTCTTCGTCTACATCGTGCGCTTCGCCGTGCTGGACTGGGGACCCACGATGCTCAAGGAGCACCTCCACATGGACATCAGCCACGCCGGATGGACGGTCGCGGCATTCGAAATCGCCGGCATCGCGGGTATGCTCGCCGCAGGCTGGGCCACCGACCGTTTCTTCGGCGGCCGCGCGCCCCGCACCTGCGTGATCTGCATGCTGATGACCGCGCTCTGCCTCGTGGGGCTCTATACCCTCAATGAACATACGCCGCTGGCCGTTGCCATCGCCATCCTGATGTCGGCCGGATTCTTCATCTACGGCCCGCAGGCACTCGTCGGCATCGCCGCGGCGAACATCGCCACCAAGCGCGCCGCCGCCACGGCAGGCGGTTTCTGCGGCCTGTTCGGCTACGGCAGTACGATCGTCTCGGGCTGGGGGATGGGTATACTGGTGCAGTACACCGACTGGAGCGTAGCGCTCTACACGCTGGTCGGCATGGCGCTTGTCGGCACGGCGGTCTTCGCCGCCGCATGGAAGGCCAAGCCGAACGGCTACGACGACTGACGCAGTTTTAGGTTAATGATAATTGTGTGTAGAGAAACCCCCGCAGACTTCCTTGACTGCGGGGGTTTCGTTTGCAGCCGCTTTCCGGGCGGATCGCACGGCCGGCTGCGGCACTCTTTCCGCCGGGAGGTTATTCCACCGTCACCGACTTGGCCAGGTTGCGCGGCTGGTCGACGTTGCGGCCCTTGTTGACGGCGATGTAATATGCCAGCAGCTGCAACGGCACCGACACGACGATCGGCATCAGGCAGTCGGTGACCACCGGCACCTCGATCGTATAGTCGGCACTGCGGCGCACATGCGTGTCGTCGCGGGCGATCACGGCGATGATCTTGCCGCCCCGGGCGCGGATCTCCTCGATGTTGCTGGCCGTTTTCTCGTAGGTGTTGTCCGGCGTGGCGATCGCCACGGTCGGCATCTCGTTGTCGATAAGCGCGATGGCGCCGTGTTTCATCTCGGCGGCGGGGTAGCCCTCGGCGTGGATATAGGAGATCTCCTTCAATTTGAGCGCCCCCTCGAGCGCCGTGGGGTAGTTGTAGCCGCGCCCCAGGTAGATGAAGTTGTGCGCATAGGTAAATATCTTCGAGAGGTCGGCGATCTGGTCGCCCAGCCCGAGCACGTCCTCCAGCACGGCGGGCAGTTCCAGCAGTCCCTTCGCCACTTCGCGGTAATACTCTTCCGTCACGGTGCCCTTTTCGCGGCCTACGGCCAGCGCCAGCATCGCCATGACGGTCACCTGCCCCGTGAAGGCCTTGGTCGAAGCCACGCCGATCTCGGGCCCCACATGGATGTATGCCCCCGAGTCGGTCGCCCGGGCGATGGACGATCCCACGACGTTGCAGATGCCGAAGACGAAAGCCCCGGCCTTGCGGGCCAGCTCCACGGCGGCCAGCGTGTCGGCCGTCTCGCCCGACTGCGACACGGCGATCACGATGTCGTCGGCATTGATGATCGGGTTGCGGTAGCGGAATTCCGAAGCATACTCTACCTCCACGGGGATCCGGCATATATTCTCGATCAGGTGCTCGCCGATCAGCGCCGCATGCCACGATGTCCCGCACGCCACGAATACGATGCGGCGGGCCGCGAGGAATTTCCCGCGGTTGTCGATCACGCCCGACAGCTTCACCTCGTACGTGTCGGGGCTTATGCGCCCGCGGATACAGTCTACGATGGTCTTGGGCTGCTCGTATATCTCCTTGAGCATGAAATGCGGATAGCCGCCCTTTTCCAGCTGCGAGATGCTCATCTGCAGTTTCTTGATATCGACCCGGCCCTCGTGGTTGTCGAGCGTGACGATCTTGAGGGGCTTATGGCGGTTGATGACGGCAATCTCACCGTCGTTCACATAGACGAAATCCTGCGTGTATTCGATGACCGAAGCGGCGTCCGAGCTGAGGAAAAATTCCCCCTCGCCGATGCCGATGGCCATCGGGCTGCTCTGGCGCGCGGCGATGATCTCGTCGCGGTTGCCCTTCTCGATCACGGCGATGGCATAGGCGCCCACGACCTGCCGCAGGGCCTGCTGCACGGCTTCGAGCAGCGTACAGCCGCCCGTGGTACGGATGTACTCGATCAGGTTCACGAGCACCTCGGAATCGGTGCTGCTGCGGAACGTGTAGCCGTTCTCCTCGAGCGCGTCCTTGAGCACCCGGTAATTCTCGATGATGCCGTTGTGTATCAGTGCGATGTTCTCCGATTCGGAGTAGTGCGGATGGGCGTTCACGTCGTTCGGCACGCCGTGCGTCGCCCAGCGCGTATGCGCGATGCCGATGCTTCCGCCCAGCTCCTTGCCCTCGAGGAAATGCTTCAGGTCGGAGACCTTGCCCTTACACTTGTATACGTTGAGTGCACCGTCCTTGCCGACCATGGCGACCCCCGCGCTGTCGTATCCGCGGTATTCGAGCCGGTGCAAACCCTTCAACAGAACCGGGCAGGCCTCGCGTCCCCCGACATATCCTACAATCCCACACATTCGTTCTCAAAATTTTTATCCTGCCAAAAATAAGAAAAAATTTTAAAGCCAGATTCCCGCCGTAAATAAAAAAGGACATCCGGGCATAATTTTGCGCCATTTGTCGCAAACGGGCAAATGCCTCCGCCCGCAAAAAAACGGGATGCAGACCGAATGTCCGCACCCCGTAATAATGGTTGCCTGCCGTCGCAGCCCCGTGCTGCCCGGCCTATCGGATATATTTGAGCATCTCCCCGACGAGCGCCTCGTTGCCCGCGGCCTGCGATACGCCGCGGTTGCGCCTGAAATCGCAGACGACGCCCCCGGCTTCCCGCACGATCAGGTTCGCGGCACAGACATCCCACTCGTGCAAATCCAGCTCCCAATAGCCGTCCAGCAGCCCCGCCGCGATGCAGCTCAGGTCATAGGCCGCCGATCCCAGCCGCCGTATGTCGCGCACATAGGGTATGATCCGCGCGACGTTGTCGCTGTTGTTGTCCGGATTGACATCCTTGTCGTAAGGGAAGCCCGTGGCGAGCACCGACGTGGCGAGGGTCTGCTTGGCGGAGACTTGCAGCCGCTTCACCTCGCCTGAACGGCTCTTCATGTAAGCCCCGCCGCCTTTCGACGCCCAGAACAGCTCCCCGAGGTAGGGTGCATAGACCACCCCGGCGACAGTTTCCCCCTTGTGCTGGAGTGCGATCGACACCGAGAAGATCGGCAGCCCCTGGCTGTAATTGGTCGTGCCGTCGAGCGGGTCGATCACCCAGCGGTAATCGCTCCCCGCCGTGCCCATTACGCCGCCCTCTTCGCCCAGTATCCCGTGACCGGGATAGCGGCCGAGGATCGCCTGCACGATGTAGGCTTCGCTCTCCTTGTCGGCCCGCGTCACCACGTCGTACGCGTTCGATTTGGTCTCTATCCCCAGGTCGTCGCCCCGGAAATAGGCGAGTTGTATCTCCCCGGCGCCCTTTGCGAGCGGGAAGATGAAATTCAGGAATTCGTCGTACATGGCGCTATTTCTCCGCTGCGAAATACTTGTAGAACAGCGGGATGGTCTCCACGCCCCGGTCGAACTGCTCCAGCCCGTAGCTCTCGTTGGGCGAGTGGATCGCATCCTCCGCGAGCCCGAAGCCGATGAGCAGCGACTTGATGCCCAGGATCGACTCGAACCCGCTGATGATCGGGATCGAACCGCCCGAATAGAAGGGCAGGGGTTTCTTGCCGAAGGTCTCGGCGATGGCCTTCTGAGCGGCCTTGTAGGCCGGCATGTCGGTCGGTGCCACGTAGGGCATGCCGCCGTGCAGCGATTTCACTTTGACCTTCACGCTCTTGGGCGCTATCGACCTGAAATATTTTTCGAACAGCCTGCTGATCTTGCGGTAGTCCTGGTTCGGCACCAGGCGCATCGAAATCTTGGCCGAGGCCTTCGACGGGATCACCGTCTTGGTTCCCTCCTCGGTGTAGCCGCCCCAGATGCCGTTGACGTCGAGCGACGGGCGTACGCCGGTGCGTTCCAGCGTCGTATAGCCCGCTTCACCCTCCACGTCGCCGATCGACAACGATTTCTTATAGCCCGCGAGGCTGAACGGGGCCTTGTTGAACGCCTTGCGCTCGGCAGGCGTCAGTTCGCGCACGTCGTCGTAGAACCCGGGGATCGTCACGCGGCCGTCCTTGTCCACGAGCTGTGCCACGAGGCGCGTCAACACGTTGGCCGGGTTGGCCACGGCGCCGCCGAACAGCCCCGAGTGGAGGTCTTTGTCGGGGCCCGTCACCTCGACCTCCATATAGGCCAGCCCGCGCAGGCCGCAGGTGATCGACGGGGTCTGCATCGAGATCATCGAGGTGTCCGACACCAATATTATATCCGCCTTGAGCATTTTTTTGTTCTGTTCGCAGAACTTGTAGAGGCTGGGCGAGCCGATCTCCTCCTCGCCTTCGAGCATGAATTTCACGTTGCAGGGCAGGCTCTCCGTGGCGCACATCGCCTCGAATGCCTTGGCGTGCATCCACAGCTGCCCCTTGTCGTCGTCGGCACCGCGCCCCCAGATACGGCCGTCCTTTATGACCGGCTCGAAAGGCTCCGTGCGCCACTCCCCGCGCGGGTCTACGGGCATCACGTCGTAGTGACCGTAAACCAATACGGTCTTGGCCTTGGGATCGACAATCTTCTCGGCGTAAACGACCGGGTTGCCCTCCGTCGGGAAGACCTCGGTGCGGTCGGCGCCCGCCTTTGCGAGCGCCGCGGCCAGCCATTCGGCGCACCGCGTCATGTCGGGCTTATGCTCGCTCTGGGCGCTGATCGAAGGAATGCGGAGCAAGTCGAACAACTCGCTGATAAACCGTTCTTTATTGGCTTCTATATAACTTTTTACTTTATCCATCCGGCAAGGGTTTTATTCGGTTTTCTTCAATACGTAATTTTCGGCCAGCGCCCCCGTGACGGGTTGTTTGTCGGCATTGAGCTTGCGCACCTGGTTCTCCTCCACCTTGTAGTACTCCGGCTGCCCGTCCATGGGGGTCAGTGTCAGCAGGTTCCCCTTCACCTTGTAGGCGCCCTTCTCGTCGAATTCCGAGTCGCGGTCCAGGTATTTCATGTGCAGGCTGTACGTGCCGTCCTTCTTCAGCGTGAGGCGCATGTCGATCCCCGGGCAGTCCGCCGCCGGGAAAACCCCGGTGTATGTCCCCTGGTAGTCGAGCGAGCTCTCCGCATCGTGCATGTCGACCTTCACGGCATCCGCTTTGACCTTTTCAGATACCGCCTTTTTCTGTTGGTTGCCCCCGCAGGCGACAAGCGTTATCGCAGCCGCGAGGATCATGACTTTATTCTTCATAGTCGTTTCATTTAAACTGTTTATATTTTGCAGATTTCCTTGATTTCCCCGATGAACCGCTGTGCCAGCGCCTCGGCCGCAGCCATCGACTTCGCCTCGGTATAGACCCGGATAATGGGTTCGGTATTCGACTTGCGCAGGTGCACCCAGTTCTCCGGGAAGTCGATTTTCACCCCATCCGTATCGTTCACGTTCTCATCGGCATAACGTTCCTTTATCTCACGTAGTACTTTATCCACGTCGATCGCCGGTGTCAGCTCGATTTTATTCTTCGACGCATAGTATGCCGGATAGGTCGCACGCAACTGCGTCATGGTCATCCCCGTCTGTGCGAGCCATGTCAAAAAGAGTGCCGTTCCCACCAGCGCATCGCGCCCGTAGTGCAGCCCCGGGTAGATCACGCCTCCGTTGCCTTCTCCGCCGATCACGGCGCCTACCTCCTTCATCCTGGCCACGACGTTCACCTCGCCGACGGCCGAAGCATAATATTTGCCGCCGTGCCGCTCCGTCACGTCGCGCAGCGCCCGCGACGAGCTCAGGTTGGAAACGGTGTTCCCGCCCGGGTGCTTCGTGAGAATGTAGTCGGCCACAGCCACCAGCGTGTACTCCTCGACGAACATCGAGCCGTCCTCGCTGACCAGTGCCAGCCGGTCGACATCGGGATCCACGACGATCCCCAGGTCGGCCTTCTCGCGGCGGATCACCCCGGCTATTTCGGTCAGGTTCTCCGGCAGCGGCTCGGGGTTGTGGGCGAATTCGCCCGTGGGGTCGCAGTTCAGCTCCACGACCTCGCACCCCAGCCGCCGCAGCAATTCGGGCATCACGATGCCGCCCACCGAATTCACGGCGTCCACGACGACCTTGTAGCGGCGCGCACGGATGGCCTGGGCATCGACCAGCGGGAGCGCCAGCACCTGCGCGATGTGCCGTTCGTTGAACGGTTCGCGCGAAAGGACGCGCCCGATGCCGTCGACGGTGGGGTATTCGTAATCCTCCTCTTCCGCCATCGCAAGCACCTGTTTCCCCTCGGCATCGCTGAGGAATTCCCCGTCGGCGTTGAGCAGCTTCAGGGCGTTCCACTGGCGGGGGTTGTGCGAGGCGGTGATGATGATGCCGCCGTCGGCCTTGTGCGTGATGACGGCCATCTCGACCCCCGGCGTGGTGCACAGGCCGACGTTTATCACATCCGCACCGCACGCCAGCAGGGTGCCTTCGACCAGGTCGGCGACCATCTCGCCCGAAATCCGGGCGTCGCGGCCGACGACTATGGTAAGTTTTTTGCCCGCCTTACGGCGGGCGGCCAGACGGGCGTAGGCCGTGGTGAACTTCACCACGTCGGGCGGCGTCAGGTTCCCGGCCTGGGCCCCTCCCACGGTGCCCCGGATGCCGGAAATGGATTTAATCAATGTCATATTTCAAGGCTTTGATGCGGAGTTTCCGCTATACATATATTTATGAAAAATTCCCTTCGAAGTTTTGATATTCGAGGTAAATATATTACTTTTATGCCAATTATGAAAATTTAAAAACGACTATTATGAGAACGATTCCAGCTTCCGAATTGATTATCAACGACGACGGTTCCATTTTCCATCTGCACCTGCTTCCGGAGCAGTTGGCCGATACGGTGATCCTCGTCGGGGATCCGGGCCGCGTGGCCCTCGTGGCGGAACATTTCGATACGAAAGAGTGCGAAGTCGCAAACCGTGAATTCAAAACGGTGACCGGCACCTACAAAGGCAAACGCATGACGGTGCTCTCGACGGGCATCGGCATCGGCAACATCGACATCTCGGTCACGGAGCTCGATGCGCTGGCCAACGTCGATTTCGCCACCCGGCAGGAGAAGGCCCACAAAAGGCAGCTCACGCTGGTCAGGCTCGGCACGTCGGGGGCCATCCAGCCCGATATCAAGGTGGGGGAGTTCGTCTTCTCGCGCACGTCGGTAGGCTTCGACGGCCTGCTCAACTACTACAAGGGGCGCAACGAGGTCTGCGACCTGGAGATCGAAAAGGCTTTCATGGAGCATGTCGGCTGGAACGAGCTGCTGCCCAAACCCTATTTCATCGACGCCGACAAGACGCTCTTCGAGCATTTCAGCGACGTGACGCGCGAGGGCATCACCATCGCCGCCCCGGGCTTCTATGCGCCGCAGGGCCGCTGGGTTCGCCTCGAACCGCAGGACGCCGAACTCAACGCGAAGATCGAATCGTTCGGCTACCACGGCCGCCGCATCACCAATTTCGAGATGGAGGGCTCGGCGCTGGCCGGCCTGGCAGCCCTGATGGGACACCGCGCCGCGACCATCTGCACGATCATCGCACAGCGTATCGCCCAGAATGTCGACACCGATTACAAGCCCTTCGTGCGCAAAATGATCTCGACGGCGCTCGACAAATTGGCAGTATTGAAATAAGCAATCCATATAACAGAAAATAAAAGAAAGGAAACAACGTATGAAATTTTCAGTATCAAGCTCGGCCCTGCTTTCGCTCCTGGCTACAACCGGCAAGGTTATCAGCAATAAAAACACGCTGCCCATCCTGGATTACTTCCTCATGGAGCTCAATGGCAACGAGCTGAAGGTCACCACTTCCGACCTCGAAACGACGCTCATAGGCTCTATCACGGTCGACAGTGTGGAAAGCGAGGGCACCATCGCGGCTCCCGCCAAACTGATGCTCGACTCGCTGAAGGAGTTTTCCGAGCTGCCGCTGACCATCGACGTCAACGACAAGAACTGGGAGATAACGATCAACTGGAAGAGCGGTTCGCTCTCGATCCCCGGCGCCAGCGCCGTGAGCTATCCCGCCGTGCCGCAGCTGAGCGCCGAGAAGAAGGAGCTCCGGCTGGATGTGGACATGCTCGTGAACGGCATCAACAAGACCATCTTCGCCACGGCCGACGACGAGTTGCGCCCCGTGATGAACGGCATCTACATCAACCTCGCACCCGGGGCACTGACGTTCGTGGGAACCGACGCGCACAAACTCGTGAAATACGAGTCCGAGGCCGAAAACGAGGTCGGCGCATCGTTCATCCTGCCCAAGAAACCGGCCAACCTGCTCAAATCGGTGCTCCTGAAGGAGGACGACGCCATCGAGGTCAGCTTCGACTCGAAGAACGCCATGTTCAAGCTCAAGAGCCACACGCTCGTATGCCGCCTGATCGAGGGCAACTACCCGAACTACAACGCCGTGATCCCGGCCAACAACCCCAACAAGGTGCTCGTCGACCGCATCGAGCTGGTGAACGGCATCAAGCGCGTGGCCGTCTGCTCGAACCCGACCACCAACCTGATCCGCATGGACATCGGCGACAACCGGATCAACCTCACGGCGCAGGACATCGACTTCTCGGTTTCGGCCAACGAGACCATCACGTGCAGCTACGACGGCGAGCCGATCTCGATCGGTTTCAAATCGACGTTCCTGGTCGAGATACTCTCGAACATGGACACCCCGACCGTGGTGGTCGAACTGGCCGACTCGACCCGCGCGGGCGTATTCAAACCCGTCTACGACGACAAGCAGACCAGCGCGACGCTCATGCTGCTCATGCCGATGATGATCAACGCATAACGCCCGGCAGATGAAGTTAAACCTCAAGCGCCCGATCGTCTTCTTCGACCTCGAAACCACCGGCGTGGACACGGCCAAAGACCGCATCGTCGAGATCTCGATGGTCAAAGTGATGCCCGACGGCGAGCAGATCGTCAAGACCCGCAAGCTCAACCCCGGGATACATATCCCGGCGGAAGCCACGGCCATCCACGGCATCACGGACGAAGACGTCAGGGATTGCCCGACCTTCGCGCAGGTCGCCAAATCGCTCGAACAGTTCATCCGCGGCTGCGACTTCGGCGGCTTCAACTCCAACCGCTTCGACCTGCCGGTGCTGGTCGAGGAGTTCCTGCGGGCGGGCGTCGACGTGGATTTCAAACGCCGCCGTTTCGTCGACGTGCAGAACATCTTCCACAAGAAGGAACAGCGCACGCTGGTGGCGGCCTATAAATTCTATTGCGACAAGGATCTGGAGGACGCCCATTCGGCAGAGGCCGATACGCTGGCGACCTACGAAGTGCTCATGGCGCAGCTGGAACGCTACCCCGACCTGGAGAACGACATCGACAAACTGGCCGAGTTCTCGACCCGCGGCGAGGCGGCTGACTACGCCGGGCGCATCCTTTTCAACGAAAAGGGCGAGGAGGTCTTCGGGTTCGGCAAGTACAAGGGGCGCCCCGTCGCCGAGGTCTTCCGCGCGGAGCCGAGCTACTACGCATGGATGATGAACGGGGACTTCCCGCTCTACACCAAGAAGGTCATCACGGAGATCCGTATGCGCGAAAAAACGAAATGACGATGAAGCGATTCTGTGCGACAGCCCTGCTGCTCCTGTGGAGCCTGTGCGCCCTTGCGGTGCAGAAATCCGGGACGATCGTGTATATCAACGGCTCGAAATTCTACGTCCACACGGTGCAGCCCGGCGAAACGCTCTACGGGCTTTCGAAGGCCTATGAGGTGGGGGAGAAGGTCATCCTGCAACACAACCCCGCGGCAGCGCAGGGGTTGCGCGCAGGGGAGAGCATCAAGATACCCTTCGTATCGGACGTCCCCCAGCCCAAGTCGGATCGCAAGCTGCGCAAGACTTTCGACATCCATACCGTGACGCAGGGCGAGACGCTCTACGGCATCTCGCGCAAATACGAGATCCCGATCCAGACCGTCATCGAGGACAATCCGAACCTCGACCCGGCGCACCTGCGCCTCGGGGAGCGCATCCTGATCCGCAAGAAGGAGATCGGCTCCGAAGACGAAGCCGGCACGAGGGAGCAGTGGGAGGCCTACCGCAATTCGCTCAACAGCGTAGCCGAGGAGGGTTTCGCCTACCACATCGTGAAACCGGGCGAAACCTTCTATTCGCTTTCGCGCCGCTTCGGTATCACCGAGGATCGGCTCGGGACACTCAACGGGGGGCTGAAACCCGCCGACCTGAAAGCCGGGGCGATCATCAAGGTGCCGGGCTCTGCGGAACAGCTCGCAGCCGCCGAAAACGGCCCGCAGGCCGACAGCCTGCAAGTGCAGGACTCACTCCCGGGGATCTTTGCCGGCAGCAGGCCGAAGCAGGTCGAATTCCGCGCCCTGCGCCGCAGCGCACCGCTCAAGGTGGCACTGATGCTGCCGATGGCCGTCGGCAACGAGCCCAACGGCAACTACCTCGAATTCTACCAGGGCTTCCTGCTGGGGCTGGACAGCGTGCGGACGAAATACGGCCACTCGATAGCCCTCACGCTTTACAACACGGCCCGCAATGTGGATGCGATCCGCGAAATCGTCAAAAGCGACGCCTTCGCCGGCACCGGGCTGATCGTCGGCCCCGTATACGAGGAGGGGCTCCATCCCGTCATCCTCTATGCCGAGGAGCACGACGTCCCCGTCGTCTCGCCGCTGGCCAGCATCACGGGGATGAACAGCGACGCCCTGTTCCAGATGGCACCCGACCCGTCGCACAAATGGGACAAGGTCGCCGACCTGGTGAACGGAGACAAACAGGTGACGCTGATTTACAGCGACAGCACGGACAAGGACTTCGAATCCGAGATCCTCGCCCTGCTGGGCGACTCCGACTACCGGAAATACACCTATACTTATGTGCACCCGTCGAACCGCCCCGCCAACAACCCGGGCGACCTGACGCCGCTGCTGGATAACGGCCAGGACAATGTTTTCGTCGTCATGACCGACGATGAGGTCGAGGTCGAGCGCATCCTCGCGGCCATCGCCTCGGCCGATACGAGCATCACGGGCCGCGGGCGCACAGCTCCGCGCTTCGTCGTGCTGGGCAACACCCGCTGGAACCGCTACGGCAACCTCGACCGCACGGTATTCTTCAAAGACCGCGTGGTGTTCATCTCCACCTACCACGCCAAGCGCGACTCGCAGGCGATCCTCGATTTCGACCGTGCCTATATCCGCGCCTTCGGCGCATTGCCTTCGCTCTACTCCTACCGCGGTTACGACGCCGCGCTGATCTTCTGCCCCGCGATGTACAACGACATCGAATACGACCTGGAAGGGCGCAGCTATACGCCGCTGCAAACCACCTATCTCTTCGGCCAGGGCGAGCAGCGCGACAACCACGTCAACCGCAACTGGACGCGGGTGAACTACAACAGCGACTTTACGATAACCATCGAATAAAGCGACCCCTATGGCAGCATTGACCAATTCGATCCCCGAAAAAACCATCGAGCGGCTGAGCGAATATCGCCGTACGCTCCTGGCCAGCCACAAGCAGGGCATTACGCATATTTTCTCGCACGTATTGGCGGGCATCCACGGCATCACGGCCGTGCAGGTGCGCCGCGACCTGATGCTCATCGGCTTTTCGAGCGATACGAAAAAGGGATACGACGTACAGGTGCTCATCGAGTACATCAGCAAGATACTCGACAGCCCCTCGCAGATGAACATCGCCGTGCTGGGCATGGGACACCTGGGACAGGCCATCACCAAATATTTCAACGGCAAGGGGCTCAAGCTGAGAATCACGGCTGCCTTCGACGTCGATCCCGAGAAGGTCGGCAAGACCATCGACGGCATCCCGTGCTACCACATGGACACCTTCGAAGACATGGTCGAAAACCAGGACATCAGCATCGTCATCGTCTCTTCGCCGACGAAGGTCGCCCCGGGGCTCGTGGTGCCGATCATCAACGCCGGCATCAAGGGCGTGCTCAATTTCACTTCCACGCCGCTGAATTTCCCGCAGGGCATCGTCGTCGAGAACTACGACATCACCACGCTGCTCGAAAAGGTGGCCTATTTCGTCAAGGAGAACGAAGAAAGCAACAGCAGCAACGCATGATGCGACTCGAAGGAAAAAACGCAGCGGAGGGCGGAGAAACAGGCAGCCTCGACATACACGGCGACCTTACGGAACACCGGCCGGCTGCCGGGCAAGCGGACATGCGGGTTTTTTACGGGTTCGATGCACTCCCGCATTTCGTCCGTCCGACGGTCACCGTCGGATCGTACGACGGCGTGCACAGCGGACACCTGGCCCTGTTGCGCACCGTTGCCGGGAGGGCCCGCGCACAGGGCGGCGAGAGCGTCGTACTCACGTTCGAACCCCATCCCCGCGTGACGCTCGGCCGGGCCGACGGCCTGCGGCTGCTGACCTCGCTCGAAGAGAAGATATACCTGCTCGGACAGCAGGGCATCGACAACCTGATCGTCATCCCGTTCGACAAGACATTCAGCGCCCTTGCGCCCGACACGTTCATCCGCGACTACCTCGTGGGGCGCATCGGCGCCGAAACGCTGGTCGTGGGCTTCAACCACCGCTTCGGGCGCGACAAGCAGGGCAGTTACGACTATCTGGGCAGCCACGGCTTTGGACTGGAGGTCGTGGAAGTCGGCGAATGCGACGTGGACGCCGAAAAGGTCAGCTCCACCGTCATCCGCCGCCTGGTGGCACAGGGCGACATGGCCCGTGCAGCCCGCCTGTTGTCGCATCCCTACCTCGTCATCGGGACGGCGGCGGCCGGCCGCATCCGCACCGACGACCCCCTCAAGCTCCTGCCGCCCGCAGGGTCGTACCAAGTCCGCATCGGCGGCCGGCCGGCAAGGCTGACGGTCGACGCATCGCAAAACCTGATAATCCGCGACGGCTGCCCCGACGGGCGTGCCGTCCTAACCTTTTAAGCACCATGCTGAGTTACGATTGCCAAATCCGCGTGTGGTACAAACACACCGACCAGATGGCCATCTGCCACCATTCGAACTACATCTGTTACTACGAAGCCGCGCGCAGCGAACTGCTCCGCTATCTGGGCATGTCCTTTGCCGAAGTCGAGAAGCGGGGCATCATGATGCCCATCCTCGAGGTGCAGTCCAAATACCATCGCCCGGCCTACTACGACGAGCTGCTCACCGTGCGCATCATGCTCCGCGAACTGCCCACGGCGCGCATCAACTTTTTCTACGAAATCTACAACGAGAAGGGCGAGCTGCTCAACACGGGCATGACGCAACTGGGCTTCATCCACAGCGACACACGCCGCCCGTGCCGCGTCCCCGACTGGTTCCTGAAACTGGTCGCCGACAAATGGACGGAAGAGTAGAGGCCGCCGCGGCACTCCGATGCTTCTCACGACGGAAAGGCTCCGGATCGTTCCGCTGACACCCCGGCAGCTGGGGCTCTGGCTGCATGACATTCCGGCACTGGAAAAGGAGTTGGATTGCCGCTGCACAGCCGGAAGCCCGCGCGGCGACTTCCGCCGGATCGTCGCGTGCAGCGTGCAGCATGCACTTGCCGCCGCCGACCCCGGCAATCACCTCTTCCACACCTTCTGGTTCCTGATCTTACGGGATGGCGGTGCCGTTGCGGGATCGGCCTGCTTCAAAGGGGCGGCGGATGCCGACGGAAGGGTAGAGATCGGCTACGGACTGGAAAAGCCTTTGAAAAACAGGGTTACATGACCGAAACCGTCCGGGCATTGTGCGCCTGGGCGAAGCAACAGCCCGGTGTCCGGCACATCACTGCCGAGACCGAACCGGATACCGCGCCTCGCATCGCGTCCTGCAAAGGGCCGGGTTCCATCCCGCCGAAGCGGACGCAGCTCGATGGCGGAGCCTGTGAAACCAGGCTGCCACCCGGAAAATACAGAAGGCCGTTCCTGCGAACGGCCTTCTGCATTTTCGTCGATCCGGAAGCGTCGATCCGGAATTCCGGCTTTCCGGGGAGCGGGGCCGACTCGTGGCGGGAAAAACTGTTCCCGACGACCGGCAGGCTCCCGCAAAGTCATTCGAGCATCCCCTTGAGCGTCTTTTTCATCAGGTCGTGGTCGCGGAAGTCGTTACGCAGCTCATAGCTGCCGTCGCGGTCGACCAGCACGTAGGACGGAATGCCGTCGATCTGGAATTTCTCGCAAAGGTATTTCCACTGTGCGTCGTCGAGCCGGTAATGCTTGCCCGCGATTTTGGCGATGCTGGTCTTGTAGGCGACCAGCGGCGAGGTCTCGTTGGCGATGTATATCCACACCAGGTCGTCGCTCTTCAGTTCCCCGCTCTTGAGCGGCTCGTTCGCTTTGATCGAAGCCCGGCAGGGGCCGCACCACGTGTTCCAGAAATCGACGAACACCACCTTGCCCTTGTAGGGCGCTACAATCGCATCGAACAGCTTGTCGACGGCAACCTCGGGCGTCGTTTCGATACGAACATCCTTCACCGACTCCAGCTCCTTGCGTACACGCGCCTGCATCGCCTCGCAGGCCTCGGCGTAGAACGGCTCCTTGAGCGAATGCAACAGGTCGAGGTCTTCCTGCGTAAGGGCGTTGTTCTCGGCCTTGGACGGAAGCTGATATACCTTGGGAAGGTCGGCCAGGATGCCCTCGGTAGCGTGCGCGATATTCGCCCAGCCGATATGCGGGGCGATGATGGAGTAGCAATAGTCCGAGGAGGACATGCCCATCAGCAGTTTCGGGTTATTCAGGTCGAAAAGCCCGGCCAGCACCGTATAATGCTCCGGTGCGAAAACGGCGAATTCGTAGTCAACCTTCTTGCCGTAATCCCAATCCTCGTGCCGGCTCCGGTAATTGTGTTCCAACAGTCCGGGCCCGTTGGACATGGCCCCGAGCGCCTCCTGCTGCAACGTGAGCAGGGACAATTCCTTCATCATCCCGGACACCGGGCTGCGCGCGATGCTGTCCGCCAGGATTTCGTATTTCGACACGACCATCTGCGTATACTCGTCGGCACTCATGCGGTAATCCGCGAAATCGCCCGAATAGAGGTTCATGCGGATACTGCTGCCGCCGCTCGCATCCACCAGCGCATTGAGATCCGCATACGCCCCGGTCGTATAGAGCCTGCGCCCGGGCGCAGGCTCGCATTCCTTGTCGCGGCGCTGCACGATGGCCCGGCCGCCTGCCTCCATAGCGATATACATGTCCAGCGTTTCACCGGGGGCAATCCAGCACATCCCGAATACCGGGCCGCACGAAACATAGGCCATGGCCGTACCGTACTGTTCGAATCGCAGGGTTGCCGTGCCGCTTTCGGGGTCGATGGCCGCCGTATGCTCTTCCTGACCGTTCAGCAGCGAATTGACATACTGTCCCGTCCTGAAAAAGGTTTACAAAAAAGAGTAAATCTTATGCAGCAAAAAAC